>ENA-OOXM01001924-OOXM01001924.1-human-gut-metagenome-genome-assembly--contig:-NODE-1924-length-14493-cov-4.753359_pt1 | contig 14493 bp, 12 predicted proteins | sample MGYA00241589_ERZ501347 | MGnify/ENA primary metagenome ERZ501347 (study PRJEB25962, sample SAMEA2042832) | human gut metagenome | biome: human gut; feature: human-associated habitat; material: faeces...
CGATCCTTTATAAGTATCATATTTCCCTTACTAAATATAGCACATTTTGGACTTTGATTGCGAAAAATGTTGAAAATTCGGTGATTTTAGCTTATTTTTTTCGACCACCTCGCTTTTTTTGAGTATTTTTTGTGCAATTTTTACTTCAAAATAGGTCGATGGTCGAAAATTTTATTAGATTGATTAAAAAAATTAGATAAACTAAAGCAGGAAATGCCTGCTTTAGTAGTTGATTTCATTTACTTTATTTATTTTTCCTCCCTTCTTTTTTTGTGTAGGATTCCTACAAGTCCTAGACCTGCTACCATGCTTGTTAACATGGATCCCATTACATTTGTATCAACGCCTGTATGTACAGATTCTTTGTTAGTTGTAACTTCAGTTTCTTTGGTTGATTGTGAGTTCAAGTAGTCATTTAATGCTTGCATAGCCTTATTGTAGTTGGCATCGGCATCTGCTTTTTCTTTCTTAGCATTTTGATACAACTCGTATTTTGTTTGATAATTTGCCTTGGCAATTTCTAGTACTCCATTGATTTCATTCAAGGAATCTACATTTTGTGTTAGACTTGTCATCTTTTCTTTCATAGTTGCATCTTCTACTTTCGATAGGTCTACCTTACTTCCTTTTTCCTTTATTTCATTTAATAGGTTCATTAAAGTCTGTTCTGGTAAAGCTTTATCTTTTGATTTTGTAAGACTATCATTCAATGTTAAAATTTCATCCTTCAATGTTTGAATATCCGTCTTTAGAGTTTTTTGCTTTTCTTGTAGCGATTGAATTTTCTTTGTAGTTTCACTCACTTCTTGTTGAATCACATTTAACTCTTCCACTGTATTCTTATAATCATCACTAGCTTGTTTTGCAGCATTGTACTGATCTACTTTTTCATTGAATGCATCTTGTTTTTCTTTCAAAATAGATTGATACTTATCTGCACTTTCTTTTGCCTTAGATTTCACATCCAATGCCTTTTCATATTCATCTTTTAATGCATCCGCATTTTCTTTTTGCGTTTTGGCTAATGCTTTCGCATCCTTAAGACTATCCTTAGCATCCTTTAAATCTTGGTTTGCCTGCGTTTTATTCGCATCCCAATTATTTAAACGATCACTAAGTGTATCAATCTTATTTTGAATGGTTGATTGTTCATTCTGGATATTTGTGAGTGCATTTTCCTTATCCTTCTTTTCATTTGCCTTTGACTCCACATTCTTTTTAGCTTCCTTTAATTGAGATTCTTTTTCAGACTTTGCTTTCTCTTTTTGTTTTACTTGAGAAGACAATTCTTTTACAGAATTCTTTAATTTAGAAGCTTCATTTTGTTTCGCATCCACATTCTCTGAAATTGCCTTTTTATCCGATTTAGCCTGTGTTAATTGAGCCTGTAAATCCGATAATACAGATTTTTTTGAATTCAATTCAGACTCTGCTTGTTTTAATGCTGTATCATCTTTTGTATTTGAAGAAGCCGCATTCTTTACTGCATCCTGTAAAGCCTTGTGTTGATTATCCACAGATTTCAAATTGTTGCAGTAGTCATTGAATGATTGCTCAAATTCAGAAATAGTCATTTGAACATCATCATCTACACCCATTACATCATCCAAGAATTCTTGACAATGAGCCATAGAGAATTGACCATTTGTTCCAATCGCATAACCCGTTACAGTATATCGACCTTCTACAATATTTTTATAGTGACCAATATCCGAGAAGTTATGGTTACCAGCTAAATATTCAGCCTTTTCTTCATCATACCACCCTCTATATGGACTTGCCGCAGTATTGGCATCTCCATATCCCCACGCAAGGTTTTCGCCTGTTACATAGACACCTGCATGTTCTATATTATATTTGGCATGATTGGCATTGACTTGAGCCACTGCCATAAGCCATGCACTGACTTTTAATTCTGGTAAACCTTCTTGTTTACGAATTTCATTACATTCTTTCAAATATGCGATAGATGCCTGCATATTTTCTAAGTTTGTCGCATCGTCAACTTGACCCAAATTTGTATAAGAAGCTAATTTACCTTCTGCAGAATTATCAACTTTAAACACATAATTTGCAAGATCTGAACAGCCAATTGAATCAAAATATCCTTTACTTCCCTGATTTAAACGAACAAGTTCTGTGGCATATTGAGTTTCAAAATCACTCAGATTCTTTTTAGCCTGATCCAATGGACTTAAAATACTATTATAATCATTCAAAGCCTTATCATACTTTGATTGTGCCCTATCCACATCTGATTTGGCCGCATCAATCTTTGTATTTAAACCCTTAATCTCTTCATTTTTCTTTTCCATTTGCGACTGAAAATGATTAACATCCTCTTGTACTTTAGCTAATGCATCTTGAGCTTGTGCTAGAGTAGCCTTTGCGTTTTCTAAATCTTGACAAGAAGCATCATAAGCTTGTTGCGCCTTTTCTTGAGCTGATACGGCATCATTATAGACACTTGTAGCTACATCCACGCTTTCTTGTGCCTTACTCAATCTATCTTTGGCAAGACTTAAATCTGTCTTTGCCTGCTCTAACTCAGCTTTTGTCGTATCCTCATTAAAAGAATCAACTAATGCTTGTTTTTCCTCCACAATCTTTTGTTTCTCTGACACATCCGCTAAAGCAGCATCCAAACCTTGATTTGCCTGATCTAAAGCTACCTTTTTATTGGCTGCATCAGAAGTTGCTTGCGACAATACAGTATTTGCATCATCCACATTTTTCTGTGCATCACTTACGGCTTTTTCAGCCACATCTTTTTCTTGTGTTGCCTTCTCTAATTCTTTTGCTAAATCCCCCTCACCTTTAAAAGAATCGAGCTTTCTTTGAAGCTGTTCTAAAGCATCCTTTTTTGATGCTAATGTATTTTGTGCTTCTTCTAAATCTGCAGCTGCCTTTTGACTTGCACTGATTTTATCATCCAAATCCTTTTTGGCACCTTTGATCTGCCCTTCTAAATTTGTGATTTCATCTAATAAAGGCTGCAACTTACTATTAATCGCATCATACATTGCTTGATAATCTTGTTGTACCAATTGACTCTTTTCATCTTGTTTAGACTCTAATATTTCTACTTGCTTACTCGCAACACTTAATGCCCCTTTTGCACTATCTAAAGCCAATGTCTTTTCATCCACATCCTTTTTAGAATCATTCAATTTAGATTCCAATTCATCCTTTTGCGACATCTTCACATTCATTACACTCGCATGTGTAGTTTCATTATTTTCTTGTGCACATACACTCATAAGTGTTGCATTTGCCCCTTGTAAAGCTGTCATTCCTGCTAATGCACTTACTAAAATTTTTTCGTTTGTTTTTTTCATTTTCAAATTTCCTCCTATTTCTTTCCTATAAATTCATATTCCCATCGTATAACCGATTTAGTCTCTCTTCACTTTTCTCATCAACTAAAATCGAATCAATAAACATAATGGAAATCATACAACCAACTATCAACAAAAATACTTCAAACATTCTCTATCCTCCTCATTCTTCATCTTCTTTTCTTTTTTGATGTAAAACACCCACAACGCCTAAACCAGCCAACATTGCACTCATCATAGAACTCCATGTATTTACATCTACTCCCGTATTTATATTTTCATTTGTACTTGTCACTGTTTCTGGCTTAGTTTCACCATTTAAATATTCATTTAAAGCCTTCATCGCATCACCATTTTCATCCTTGGCATTCAACAAGTCGTTTTTCGCATCCAAATATAAATTGTATTTTTCTACATATACATTCTTAGCTTCATCTAAATCTTTTCGAATACCTTTTAAATCATCCACATCCATGGAAAGTTGACTCAATAAAGCTTTGACTTGATCATTTTCAACCATACTTAAATCAACCTGAGTACCCCTATCCATAACATCATCCAACAAAGATTTCATCTGTTCATATGGCAACGCATTGGATTTTTGATTTGCCAAAGACACATTCAAATCTTCAATCTCCGATTGTAAACCAGAAATCTTTTGATCAAGCTCTGCCTGCGCTTTCTTTAACACATCTACATGACCTTCAATCTCGGTTAATTCTGTTTTCACAGATTCCAGTCTAGAACTACTTTGATCATAATCTAAAACTACATTTTGTACTTTTTCATAAACACCATTCTTCTCATTAAATATATTTTCAGCCTTTAATAAAGCAGCACTTGTAACATCCGCTTTCACTTGTGCATCTTCACAAGCTTTCATAGCCTCACTGTATACATCTGTTGCCTTCAACAAATTTTCTTTGGCATTGGATTCCATCTCTTTTGCGGCACGCAAATCACTTTCAGCAATGCTTAATGTTTTTTTAGCCTTTTCCTTATTGATATCCCAATTATCAATATTGTCTTGTAAACCATCTATTGTTGCCTGTAATGCACCCACCTGCTGTTTTGCTGTAGCCAATTTACTTTCTGCATCTTTCTTTGCATTTTCTTTTGCCAAAACATCTGCCTTTGCATTATCTAAAACTTCACTCGCACTAGCCGCATCCAATTTCTTTCGTTCAACATTTGCCTTGGCATAATCCACATTCTCTTTGGCCTGATCCATTTCATTCTTTTTGACTGTTGACAAAGCTACAAGACTATCTTTTTCGCCATTCGCTTGATTCAATTGATTTTGAAGATTCAATAAAGCATTCTTTTTAGTTGCCAACAAATTTTCTGCATTTTTCAATACTGTGTCATCTTTTGTAGTAGCTCCACTTGCATTGTTTACAGCGTCTTTTAATGCTTTATGCTGAGCATCAACAGATTTTAAATTGTTGTAGTAGTTGTTGAATGATGTTTCAAATTCATCTAAAGACAAGATAACATCTTTTGTGAATGAATTATGTTCTCCGAATTCCTGGGCGTAGACACCATTCACCTTTTGCAATGCAAAGCCAATGATTGTATTCGCCGGATGTACGATATTCAAATAGTGTCCCACTTCAGAGAATTTGTGATTTCCAGCTTCATACTGTTTCTTTTCGTAGTCGTACCAGCCTCTAAACGGACTTGCTCCTGTTCCTGCTTCTCCATATCCCCATGCAAGGTTTTCACAGGTTCCATACGCTGAGGAATGATTTCCTTCCACCTGTGCATAGTTTGCGTTGACCTGAGCAATTGCCATCATAAGCATACTTACACTCAACTCCGGCAATCCTTCTTTTTTACGAATTTCATTAAACTCTCGTAAATAAGGAATAGAAGCTTTCACATTTTCCAGACTTGTTGCATCTCCAGCCTGTCCCATATGCGTATATCCTGCAACTTCACCTTGATAGCTGTCGTCGACCTTGAACACGCTTAGTACATCTTCCGAACAGCCAAGAGATTCAAAGTATCCCTTGCTTCCAGTTGTTAAACGACTCAACTCTGTAGCGTACTTAGATTCAAAGTCCACAAGGTTTTTTTTAGCCTGCTCTAAAGGACTGGAAGTGCTGTTGTACTCATTCAAAGCTTTGTCATAATCAGTCTGAGCTTTATCAACTTCACTTTGAGCACCTGCAATCTGTGTATTTAAAGCTAAGATTTCGTTATTCTTAGCTTCCATTTCTTTTTGATTCGCATCATATTCAGCTTGAACACTTTCTAACTTTTGATTCGCATTATTCAAATTAATTTGAGCTCCATTTACTTCTTCTTTAGCATTTTCATAATCCTTTTCGAATCTATTATATGTACCTAAAGCATTATCATAATCAGCCTGTGCATTCATCATTTCTGAGAATTTGTAGTCAACAAACGTTTTTGCATCATCCAAATTGGCCTTTGCGATATCCAATTCTGTTTTTGCGTCTTCTGTACCATTCTCATCTTTAAATTGATCTACAATTGCCTGTTTTTCTTTGACGATTGCCTCTTTTTCAGCCATTGTATTCACAGCCTCATTATAGACAAATGTTGCTTCTACAAGTGCATCGTCCGCAATTCCAATTTCACTATATGCATCCTGTAATTTTGCATTGGCTGCATCCGCATCTTGTTGAGCACTATTTAAATGAGTTAATGCTGCATCTCTTTCTTCTTTAGCACCATCTAATTTTGATTTAAGATCCACAACATTTCCTAGTCCTGCCAATTTATTCTGTAATTTAATCAACTCTGTCTTTTTCAATCCCAAATCTTTTTGAGCCTGATCCAACTCTTCACTCGCCTTTTGACTTACACTGATTTTTTCATCTAGATCCTTTTTAGCATCATTGATCTGTGATTCCAAGTCTGAAATTGTATCTAACATTGGCTGCAACTCATTCATAATCACATCGTAAGATACTTGAAAGTCTTGTTGCACCAATCGATTCTTTTCATCTTGTTTAGACTCTAATATTTCCACCTGTTTCTTTGCGACACTAGCAGCACCTTTTGCACTATCTAAAGCGAGTGTCTTTTCATCCACATTCTTTTTAGAATCATTCAATTTAGATTCCAATTCATCCTTTTGCGACATCTTCACATTCATTACACTCGCATGTGTAGTTTCATTATTTTCTTGTGCACATACACTCATAAGTGTTGCATTTGCCCCTTGTAAAGCTGTCATTCCTGCTAATGCACTTACTAAAATTTTTTCGTTTGTTTTCTTCATTTTCAAATTTCCTCCTAATTTTCACTTTTCCTTAAAACATTCCACCAAAATCATTGTTATTCCATGAATTACCCTGTGTCATATCATATCCACCCATCTCAAAAGGTGTGACACTTTTTAAAGACTCTTCCGTAAAATGCCGATTCATTTCATCAAACTGCTGTTGCTGCACATTACGTTGGAATTGATTAAATTGATCATCTTCACTAGATTGATCTGAATACATTCCAGTAATACCACTAATCACATTTACAACTACACAAATCACCATAAATACTAAAAATAAACTAAACATAACTTCTTCCTCCTATTTCTTTGTTCATTACTAATTGTCTTAACTTCTAAAAAAATTAACTTCTTTTTTAAAACATTTAACCAAACCCGTTGTTCCAAAAATCATCCTGCTTCACCATCTCAAAAGACGTGATACTCTTTATAGTTTCTTCCATCCTTTCAACAAAACAATCACATCCAATAGATTGATATGAAATTTCACCAACTCCATAAATCACCATAAATACTAAAAATAAACTAAACATATTTCTTCCTCCTGTTTCCTCGTTCATTACTAATTGTCTTAACTTTTAGAAAAATTAACTTATATCACGTTAAATAAAACGACTGTTTGTTTTCATCATAGTCAACACATATATCCACCAACAAACTAAGCACTGACTTTTCTGTCCTTTCTTTGTACATTGTTAGTCTATCAGTAAATTATTCCGTATAATATTCCTTGTTATATTATTTTTATGAACACTTTTCTTGCTTGTTTTTAAGTTTTAAATAATATAATTATTTATTTTTAAACACTTTATATTCCATTTAAAAAAATTAAAATAAAAAAACTCCCATTTTATAAATGAGAGTCATTAAATCTATTAAGATTTTGAGATATAATCCACATCCTGTCTAACACTTGTTGCAGTAACCTCATATTGAGGATATACAACATCATATTCAGACATTTCTTCACAATATTTACACTTACAAGGAATCGTATATTTTATCATACGATCATAAATCGAGCCTTTCACAATCACACGATTGGATTGTTTCACTGTTTTACTAACATGTGTGGCAAGACCATTAAATGTATTCACATTTACCAAATTGAAACGTTCCGACCCCGCTAGCAACTCCTCAGTTACAATTTCCATAAGATGTTGTTGCGCTTGAATTGGACGATTATTTACAATCTGAAAACGATTATGCCCTTCCCTTTGTTGAATCGGATTCTTTACAACACCAGTCAAAACCACCCTATTAACACCATCTGAATCCGATAGGTCAATTCCCTTCGTCACTTCAAAATCACGTAGAATAATATCTGTATGCTGGGCTTTTCGCATACGATAACCTTCCTTGCCACAATGTGGACATTTCACCAATTGTTTACGTTTATATTCCAAAGACACAAAATGTCCGAAACAAAATAGATAATCCAATTGTATTCATTGCTCTTTCAATTAATTCTTTATCAACAATTAAACATGTAACATGTTCAATCTTATCTATATCTTTGCGATTTATATCCAATCAGATTTCTAAAACATCACCATAAAACAAGCTATTCATACGCTTTGGCACTTCTGCAACAATTCCACCAATTTTACATTTATTTATACTCATTGCCCTAACTCCTCATCACATTCATGTATTTATTTACTCTTTTTTCTTATCTTACCAATAATTCTACGAATCAATAAAATTAAAAGTACAATTAGTAAAATAATGACTAAAACGATCGCCACAATCATTGCACTAAATTTATTTGGCTTTTTAATCAAGTCAATTATATTCTTACTATCATCCACAACCTTATGTTCATGTGTTGAAGCATAATACTTTGAAACATTGCTAATCCCATCACCATCCGTATCATCAAATGAGCGCATATATCTTGCGATTGCATCCCAAGCTTTTAGTTCTTTGCCATTTTCTTTAATGATATGATCCTCAAGATTTTCAATTGGATTTCCATCCTTATCTTTAGGTTCAAGCGACAAAAGTCCATATGACATTTTATTTACCGAACCAAGCATTTGACCTGTATATAAATCTGTCACAACATGATACAATTGATCATCTTGAATTTCAATTCTCTGATCATCTTTTGTAAGATAACAATCTGTAACTTTATTTAGAATCATTCGATGTGGATTGTACGTGAAATTCAGTCCGCTACAATACAATCTAGCCGTTGTCATAAAATCAGAAACTGAAGCATCCACTTCGGCTGCAAGTTTTAATTCTTTACCCGTAAGATAAGTAGAAATCAAAGGATAACCAGCTATACCATCTTTTCCAATACCCAAAGAAAATGAATTATATACATCTTCTACTGTAATATCTCCTTTTGTATATGTATCTCGTATAGTTCCACTTGGAACAACAGCTACATCGACTGAATCTGCTGCATACGCAAATGAATCCGCAATAATTTGTCCAAGATTTGATTCTTCATGTTTTGAATACAATTCATCTAAACTATTAAATTCAATATCATTTTGTGCAAGAACGCAATCTCTTGTATAGCCAAAATCAGCAAGATAATTTGTATCCACTGTATCCATCAATTCATCAATTCGATTTTGTGTTTTCATATCCGGCTGTATATTTTCAGATACAGGAATCAATTCATAAGAACTTAAATCCCAACGACCCTCCGAATTCTGTTTCATAGAAAAAGAACCTATATTTCTTCCATATTCCCCACAAGATACGATATATGTATTTTCATGTTGAACCGGTTCTTTTAATTCTGAATGCGTATGCCCACTGATGATTAAATCAATATCCTTAACATTCTTGGCAAGAAGTTCATCCTCGGATTTATTTTCATCCTCCCAAGTACCACAATGAGAAACGCAAACAATCATATCGACTTCTTCATTCTTCTTGATTTTCTCAATTGTATCTTTCACTGCCTCTACAGGATCTTTAAACAACAATTCACATGTAGGTGCACATTTTAATGAATCTTTTCCAAAAGCACCTGTAACAGCTATCTTTGTATCCCCTTTTTGAATGACAACATAATCTTTTACTCCATACGTTTCAAAGCCTGACTGAATCTGTTTTTGACCTTTACTCAATCCAGCCTTTTTCATGCCATCCCAATCCACATTGCATACGACAAGATCTGGTATTGTTTCACCTGAAGCCTTGGCCACCTTCAACATATTGGCCAATCCTTTTGAACGATAATCAAACTCATGATTTCCTAATGTTGTGACATCATATCCAAGATAGCCTAGCATTCTAAGTTCAGCTGCCTGCGTATCATATACCGTTTGTATCAACGTTCCCATTGAGAAATCCCCACCATCCAATATTAGTGTGTTTGGATTCTCCTTCTTTTGTTCATTAATTAATGTTTTAATTCTCGCAAAACCACCAACTTCTTGAAGTTCTCCATCTACCTTTGTTGTGAAACTATCTAAATGAGAATGCGTATCATGCGTAAACATGACATCCACCTCTTTTGAATCTGATTCAGCTTTTAATGGAGTAATTTGTGCAAGTGGCACTAGTAATGTCGTCGCTAAAAAAAGCGACACGATTCGCTTCCTTATTATCATATTATTCACTCCTCAATATGTATTCACCTACTTTTTAGTATACGTGATTGCACATAAAAAGTACATATAAACCAGTATATGTAAGCGGTTATAGTAAATATCGCATAGTTGCCTCTATGAAATACAATTTAATTTCTTTTACTCTAATAATAGTATTCTTTGACACTGATTTAAATCTATTTTTATTTAATGATTCACTTTCAAAAGTTTAATATTATTCATTTTTTGAAAGTGATAGCTATAAAGATATACCAGTCCTAAAACCCATTTGATTTCAGACAGCTTTCATCTGATTGTTTAAAATATTTATAAAATTTTTTTAAGCTTATAATGTACACAAAAATATAAAAAAATTAGGTGGATAAATTTTATGTGGCTTATTTATTCCGTTTATAATGATTGTCGTAGGAAGAATGACGTCAAAACATTGTCCAAAAAATATTAATAGTTTGATTGGGTATCGAACAACTCGTTCAATGAAAAATATGGATACATGGAAATTCGCTCATGAATATTGCGGAAAGCTTTGGTGGAAAATAGGATGGATAATGATAATACTATCTGCTTTGATATATATTTCATTATACCAAAGCGATAATAACGTGATTGGAATTGCAGGCGTTGTTCTAATAACAATTCAGTGTATCATTTTAATTGTATCAATTTATCCGACAGAGAAAGCCTTAAAAGAACATTTTAACGATGGCGGAACACGAAAATAAATATCAACTTACAAAAAAAAGAATTGCACGTGAAATCATCTCTTTTTGTTTGAATTGGCATCCCAGATCGGAGTCAAACCTACGACCTTTCGCTTAGGAGGCCAATACTCCATAGGTTCCAGTCCCCTCTCGTGTCTGTAGCCTCATTAAAAAATGATAAGCAAAAAAACGTTTTAATCATTGTACTATAGATATAAATGATGAATGCAATTATAATGAAAATATATAGCGAAAGCGTGGTGTATTACATATGAATGAAGTAAGCAACGAATTTCTAAATAAAGTTTCTTTATTAATCGAAGAAGCCAAGAAAAATGTTAAGACTGCTGTGAATATTGCTATGGTCTACACATATTTTGAAATTGGGCGAATGATTATTGAAGAAGAGCAAAATGGCGATAATCGAGCAGAATATGGTAAATATATAATTAGAAACTTATCATCTTTTTTGACTGAACATTATGGTAAAGGATATTCCATATCGAATTTAAAAAATTTTCGTCAATTCTATCTTATATACTCAAATGACTCAATTGGCCAAACAATGTTTAGCCAATTCAAAAACTACCCTGTCACCATTACAGGACGTAAATTTTATTTAAGCTGGTCGCATTATTTAAAACTAATGAGAATTTCAAATATTGAAGAAAGACATTTTTATGAAATTGAATCGGTAAAAAACGATTGGAGTTTATCTGAATTAAAAAGACAATATGATTCTTCGTTATATGAACGTTTATCTTTAAGTAAAAATAAAGATGAAATAATGTTATTATCACAACAAGGACAAATAATCGAAAAGCCAGCAGATGCAATTAAAGATCCATATGTATTAGAATTTTTACAATTGCCAGAATTACCTGTATATTCAGAAACCGAGTTAGAGAATAAGATTATTGATCATTTACAACAATTCTTACTCGAACTTGGCAAAGGCTATACATTTGTAGGTAGACAAGTTAGACTGACATTTGACGAAGAACATTTCAAAGTCGATTTAGTATTCTTCAACAGAATACTAAAATGTTTTGTATTAATCGATTTAAAAATTGGAGAATTAAAACATCAAGACATTGGACAAATGCAAATGTATGTGAATTACTATGATCGTAAAGTAAAACTTGACGATGAAAATAACACTATTGGGATCATTTTATGCAAAGATAAAAAACAATCTATTGTGGAAATGACTTTACCTGAAAACAATAACCAAATATTTGCGAGTAAATACCAAACAGTATTACCAAGCAAAGAAGAATTACAACATCTTTTAAATGAAGAATAAAACTACAAATCGGACTTGATGAAGGTATAATAATTTCAATCATTCTTATGGTAATTGTAGCGTTGATTGTTTTTTTCTTTGGTGCTGAAATGAACGAAGCAATGAATGGAGCAATACTACTTTCAATGATTACAGGTTTTGCTTGCACAATTAATGCTATTGAAAAGAACAAGAAGAAATAACCCCTAATTTTTCTACAAGAATTCATACAAAGAAATTAACTTGGTACGAAAACATTTCCCATTCCTCACTTATCACAAAACAAAAAGAGATTTGAATGATGAACACATCAGACAAATCCCTTTTATCATTTACAGGCTAAAATCCATTAAAAATCCTGTTAAAACTCAAAAAAATGGCATCCCAGATAGGAGTCGAACTACGACCTTTCGCTTAAGAGAATACCATCAATCATCCATTTTATAGCGTAAATAGGTTCGAACAATGATTCAGATACCGTCAACTAAGCCTTGCGACACAAAGCCCAAAAAAATTTTAAATCCCCATAGAATCCATATCATTGGATAGTTCTTTATACTTTCGATTATCCACAAAATGTAATCTTTATACAATCTAAATATCTGACTATGAAGAAATATTTTACAGTATTCATGAATATATTTTAAGATGCTATATTTTTCTATGAAGAAATCAATTATCAAAATTATTTAAGACAAAAACCAAAATTAATTTTATTAGAGTTTTTAATATCGATATTTTTGAAGCGACGATAAAACTATGGTATCTTTTAAGCAGTTAATAGCTTTACTATTTTATAATAAGGAGATGAGGCAATGGAAATTACAAAATTAATTGGTGAAACATCTGAATATGACAAGAAGCTAAAACTTGAGATGAAAAAGCCAAAGAGCTGGTGCAAAAGTGTAAGCGCCTTTGCAAATACTTATGGCGGTTCTTTAATCTTTGGAATATCTGATGATAATCAAATAATTGGATTAGAAAACCCAGATAAAGATGCAGAAATAATAAGTGAAATGATTAAATCTCGTTTAGATCCTATTCCTGAATTTAAGATTCGATTTCAAAAAGAAAAGGATAAGGTTTTATTGATTGTAGACATATTGAAGGGAGAAGAAACTCCATATTACTATTCCGGTGATGGCGTGTTGGAAGCCTATGTTCGCATAGGAAACGAAAGTGTAAAAGCAAGTTCCACAGAACTAAAACGACTAGTCCTTCATGGCCGTAATACAACATTCGATTCTCAAAACTCCATGTATAAAGTTGAAGATTACGCTTTTTCTAAACTAAGAGAAAGATATAAGAAATGGACTGGACAAAGTTTTAATGACAAGGACCTCATTTCTTTTGGATTAGCAACAAAAGATGGATATCTTACTAATGCTGGTGCATTAATTGTCGATGAAAGTCCTATCCATTATTCTAGAGTGTTTTGCACTAGATGGAATGGATTAACAAAAAGTGGCGGAACAATGGACGCACTGGATGATGCTGAATATTCTGGCAGTCTTATATCCTTGATTGAAAATGGTGAAGGATTTATAAAGCGCAATGCAAAAATGATGTGGCGAAAGACTGCTAATTCAAGAGAAGAACTTCCAGAGTATGTTGAAAGATCATACCATGAAGCATTAGTTAATGCGATTGCCCATCGTGATTATTTGGTAAATGGAAGTGAAGTTCATATTGATATTTATGACGATCGTATGGAAATCTATTCCCCTGGTGGAATGCCAGATGGCTCTGTTATTCAAGACAGAGATCCAACAACAGTACCATCAACAAGGAGAAATCCTGTCATTGCGGATGTATTTAACCGATTAGGATATATGGAACGCAAAGGTAGTGGTTTTGCCAAGATTCTTGATAATTATGCCTTCCAAATAAACTATACTGAAGAAAAGAAACCATATTTCAGATCGGATAGATATCAATTTACAGTCATTATGCCAAATTTAAATTACAATGGCACTCAAGATGTCACTCAAGATGTCACTCAAGATGTCACTCAAGATGATGTTTATACCTTGATTCTAGAAATGATAAAAAGAAACAACAAAATTTCAGCAAAACAGCTAGCAGAAAAGCTTGGGATTAGCATTCGTACTGTGCGTAGAAAGATTAAGGAAATGGATAACATTGAGTACATCGGTCATGGATATAGTGGTTACTGGAAAATAAAAAAGTAAAAACATTAGCATTTGTCATGACTCATATCGGCGTGTTCTATATAAGATAAAAAACAATCTATTGTGGAAATGACATTAGCTGAAGACAATAACCAAATATTTGCGAGTAAATACCAAACAGTATTACCAAGCAAAGAAGA
>ENA-OOXM01001930-OOXM01001930.1-human-gut-metagenome-genome-assembly--contig:-NODE-1930-length-14461-cov-6.941274_pt1 | contig 14461 bp, 13 predicted proteins | sample MGYA00241589_ERZ501347 | MGnify/ENA primary metagenome ERZ501347 (study PRJEB25962, sample SAMEA2042832) | human gut metagenome | biome: human gut; feature: human-associated habitat; material: faeces...
ATTTAATGAATTCCTTATGCATACCTGTTCTTTCTTAAATTTATTGTTTTATTGGAAGATTTGACTTGCGATCATGATAATGATCACAAGAATAAAAAATCCTAAAATGCATTTTGCAACAATCACCTTATTTTGCCACCAAGGCAATTTGATCTCTTCATCTTCGGATGTATCGTAGTCATTATCGTATAACAGTTCATTGATCAAAGCTTCTGCCTTAGCTTTCTGATCTTCTCTAACATAAATATCCGTTCCATAAACAGAATACCCCATTGCAATACTCATATATTCTCCTGTTCCAGGTTGTTTGGACATGGTTTCAATTCCGTTTTGTTTTAAATGATCATGAATCATCTCAGCCTGAATCTGGTCAGCTGCGTTGAATATTTTTGTAATCTTACCTTCCATAATTACTACCTCCCTTATTGAGTGAATGTTCAGTAACTTTGTATATTAATGATGAGAGTATCAAAAGTAAATTTTGTCACGCTCTGATGTACCCGGCGTGTCAATAAGTATGAATTAATTATAACAAAAATTGGACATAATTCATAGAAAGAAACATCACTATTCAAATTCTAAAAAATATTATTGACATTTTTTCTCACATGTATTATTATATAAACATAATAACAGTAATTATTATTGATTTAGACATAAGGAGGATGAAATAATGAAATACGTATGTGATGTATGTGGATGGGAATATGATGAAGAAAAAGGATATCCAGAAGGAGGAATCGCTCCAGGAACAAAATGGGAAGATGTTCCAGAAGATTTTGAATGTCCATTATGTTTTGTAGGGAAGATCAATTTTCAAAAGAATAATTTTTATAGATATATTGTAGTAGAAGGGAGAAGAAGTTATGGCTAAATTTTATCGTTCAGAAGACAAAACAGTATTATTAGAAGTATTTGGAGCAGGAAGTTCCAAAGAGAATTTGAAAAGTTTAAAAGCAAACACAACAGATGCTGCAGTAGAAAAACATTTACCAGTTGTGACACAGGAAGGAAATAAGATCACAGTAGCTGTATCTTCCGTAGAGCATCCAATGCTTCCAGAACATTATATTATGGGAGTATATATTGAAACAAAGAATGGTGGGCAGCTGCATAAATTTGCACCAGGGGATAAACCAGAGGCGGTATTTATGTTAGCCGATGGAGATGAATTCATAGCAGCATATGAGTATTGTAATCTGCATGGATTATGGAAATCTGAAGTATAGAAATTATCAATTTCTAGGGAAATATATAAAGTGATTGTAAAGGAATCAGTAAGGAGAAGAATCATGGGAAGTAATAGATATGTAGGAACACAGACAGAGAAGAATTTATTAGAAGCATTTTCAGGAGAATCACAGGCAAGAAATAAGTACACTTATTTCGCATCCGTTGCAAAGAAAGAAGGATATGAGCAGATGTCTGCATTGTTCCTTAAGACGGCAAATAATGAGAAAGAACATGCCAAAATGTGGTTTAAAGAATTAGCAGGAATTGGAGATACAAAGGAAAATCTTGCTGCAGCAGCTGAAGGTGAAAATTACGAATGGACAGATATGTATGAAGGATTTGCAAAGACTGCAGAAGAAGAAGGTTTTCCAGAACTTGCTGCCAAATTCAGAGCAGTCGGAGAGATTGAGAAGCATCATGAAGAAAGATATCGTGCACTTCTTAAGAATATCGAGACTTCACAAGTATTTGAAAAAAGTGAAGTGAAAGTATGGGAATGTCGTAATTGTGGACATATCGTAGTTGGAACAAAAGCACCGGAAGTATGTCCTGTTTGTGCACATCCACAGAGCTATTTTGAAGTGCATGAAGAAAACTATTAAATTCTGATTTGAATAACGGAAAGTATTGGTGGAATATTATAAAAAGCGATTATGTGCCTGCAACCCACTCGCATTCGGACTCCCACGTAGCTGTACGGTTGCCGACACATGATCGCTTTTTATAATATTCAAATAATTTACGTGATTCAAACCACTATACAGTATGTATGTTGTGTGGTATTGGTTGATGATTTTGTATTTATTAACATAGGATGAAAGTAAAAAAATCAATACAGTACAGCATACAAACACTGTGATTTATAATTGACAAGAATGGTTAGAATGGTTAGAATAAAGTTAGAAAGAACAGACAGAATAATTTCAAGGAGGGTTTTTCATGAAGTTACAAGAATCTGAGAGAACGGAATTCAAATCCATTGTAGTCACAGACATCAAGAAAGAAATCATAGCATTTGCCAATTGTGATGGAGGAAAAATCTATATTGGAATTGAAGATGATGGGACAGTTATCGGGGTAGAAGATTCAGACAGTGTAGCATTGCAAGTAAGCAATATGGTTAGAGATGCGATTAAACCAGATTTAACCATGTTCTTGCATTATGAGACAAAAGAGATAGAACAAAAACAAGTTGTGATCATAGATATTCAAAGAGGAACAGAACGCCCATACTATATAGCGAAGAAAGGGTTAAGACCAGAAGGCGTATATGTAAGACAAGGATATTCTTCTGTCCCAGCAACGGATACAGCTATTAGAAAGATGATTAAAGAAACAGATGGTGATCATTTTGAAGATATGAGATCATTAGATCAAGAATTGACTTTTTGCGAAACAAAAAAAGAATTCCAAAAGAGAAACATCACATTAGAACAGCCACAGATGAAAACTTTAGGAATTATAAACCAAGATGGAATTTATACGAATCTTGCTTTATTACTTTCAGACCAATGCGTGCATACGATTAAAACAGCAGTTTTTGAAGGAAAGAATCAAAATATATTTAAAGATAGAAAAGAATTTACAGGATCACTATTTGCACAAATGGAAGCAGTATATGATTACATTGACTTCAGAAATCAAACACATTCAACTTTTGAAAAACTTTATCGAATTGATAATAGAGATTATCCAGAAGTAGCAGTAAGAGAAGCATTGCTAAACTGTCTTGTACACAGAGATTACGGATATAGTTCTAGTATTCTGATCAGTATGTACGAAGATCGGTTAGAATTCACATCCATTGGGGGATTGGTAACAGGAGTTACATTAGAAGATGTGATGATGGGGATTTCTGTATGCAGGAATAAAAAATTAGCGAATGTTTTTTACCGTTTAGAATTGATCGAAGCTTATGGAACAGGAATACAAAAGATCATGAATGCTTATCAAGATCAGTTTATAAAACCAGAGATCAAAGTCAGTAATAATGTATTTAAGATCATATTACCAAACACAAATGCACAGGCAGAATTAAGAGAAGAACTGCAATACCATACACATATACAACCAGAAGACGAAGAAACACAGATCATGCAAATGATCGATCAAGAAAAAAGAATTCAAAGAAAACAAGTTCAGGAAAGATTAGGAATCAGTCAGACAACGAGTGGAAGGATTTTGAAGCAGATGGTTAAAAAAGGATTGATCATGCAGAGAGGCAGAGGAAAGAACACATGCTATGTGAAAAAATAATTACGAGACAATGTACAAGATATGATCGGACGAAAACAGCAAATGCATATGAAAATATATAGTGACCATATAAAATAAATAGAATTTATAATAATACCAGTGATTGAAGCATCTGAAAAAGAGGTAAAATCACTGGTATTTATCATATAAAAACATCACAAATACTTGAACACAACGAGTGGTCGTGGTATATTAAAATTTAATAACAAGGAGAGAAAGATGGAAAATTTAAAAAAAGAGATCGAACAATTAAAACAAGAAAAAAATGCTGTTTTACTAGCACATTATTATGTAGACGATGCCGTTCAGGAAATTGCTGATTATGTTGGGGATTCTTATTATCTTGCCAAAGTTGCATTAAAAGAATCCAAAGATGTGATCTGTTTTGCAGGCGTAAACTTTATGGGTGAGAGTGCCAAGATCTTAAACCCAGACCGTACAGTGATCATGCCAGATCAGAAGGCAGACTGCCCAATGGCTCATATGGTCGATGTAGAGAAGATTGAAGAGATGCGTAAGAAATATGATGATCTTGCTGTTGTCTGTTACATTAATTCTACAGCAGAGATCAAAGCACATTCTGATGTCTGTGTAACTTCATCCAATGCTCTGAAAGTTGTAACAGCACTTCCACAGAAGAATATTTTTTTCGTACCAGATGAGAACCTCGGACGTTATATCGGAAGCAAACTTCCAGAGAAGAACTTTATTTACAATGACGGATTCTGTCATGTACATAGAAGTATCACAGCCGAGAACGTAAAGAAAGCCAAAGAAGTACATCCAGAAGCAGAAGTTTTAGTGCATCCAGAATGTACACCAGACGTTGTAGCTTTAGGTGATTATATAGGAAGTACATCAGGAATCATTGACTATGCGACAGCATCTGACAATGACGTATTTATCATTTGTACAGAGATGGGTGTTTTATATGAATTAAAACAGAAGAACCCAGGAAAGACATTCTACTCTGTAGGACATCGTCAGTTCTGTCCAAATATGAAGCGTATCAGTTTAGAGAATGTAAGAGACACATTAAGAGACATGAAGAATCAGGTAGAATTACCAGAAGAACTGCGATTAAATGCTAAGAAAGCATTAGATGAGATGTTAAGAATCGCGCAGTAAGACAGGAAAGTTCCAAGGAAGGGCAAAGAGAATTATGAAAACAGCAGATGTGATCATTGTAGGAAGTGGTGCTTCAGGATTATTTAATGCATTATTTCTTCCGCAGGATTACAAAGTAATCGTTATTACAAAGAAGGAAGTTGAAGAAAGTGATTCATTTTTGGCGCAGGGAGGAATCTCAGCGCTGAAGAATCCGGAAGATTATGATTCATATTTCGAGGACACTATGAAAGCCGGACATTACGAGAATGATAAAGGTGCCGTCGAGAAGATGATCAAAGAATCACCACAGATTATTCAGGATCTGAAAGATTTTGGTGTAAGATTTGACTTGAAGGATGGAGAGATTGAGTTTACAAGAGAAGGTGGACATTCCACATTCCGTATTCTTCATCATGAAGATCTGACAGGAAAAGAGATCACAAGCCATTTATACGAAGAGGCGAAGAAACGTGATAATATTACGATCATGGAAAATTGTACGATGATCGATATCATTGAGAAAGACGGAGAATGTAAAGGAATTGTATATAAAGATGCAGATGGTAATTTAGATACGATCGAAGCTCCGGATACTGTTCTTGCAACAGGAGGACTTGGAGGGTTATTTAAACATTCTACAAACTTCAGACATCTGACAGCAGACAGTCTGGCTATCTGCCTGCGCCATAATGTAGAATTAGAGAATATTAACTATATCCAGATCCATCCAACAACATTTTATTCAAAGAAACCAGGAAGAAGATTCTTAATCTCTGAATCAGTCAGAGGAGAGGGAGCTTATCTGCTGAATAAAGATGGAGAACGTTTTACAGATGAGTTAAAACCAAGAGACGTTGTAACTGGAGAAATCTGCAAACAGATGAAGAAAGACGGAAGTGATCATGTTTATTTATCTGTTACACATTTAGATGGAGAAAGAATCAAACATAGATTCCCAAACATCTACAAACAGTGCTTGGATGAAGGATATGACATGACAAAAGAACCGATTCCAGTAACACCAGCACAGCACTATTTCATGGGTGGAATTAAAGTAAACTTAGACAGCAAGACATCTATGGAACATTTATATGCAGTCGGTGAGACAAGCTGTAATGGGGTTCATGGAAAGAACCGTCTGGCAAGTAATTCATTATTGGAAGCACTTGTATTTGCCAAGGCAGCAGCGAAAGACATCACAGAACATCCATCAAAAGCCGAGACAGTCGAAGTAGATTTAAGTAAGTATCAGAACGAAGAACAGCGTGAGAAAGAGAATGAACAGCTTGTTCTTGACGAAATTAAACGAAAGGACAGAAGTTTTTATGATCAGTGGTGTAACGATGAGAATTAACATCGATGAATATTTGATGAATGCATTAAAAGAAGATATCACTCAGGAAGATGTCAGTACAAACGCAGTGATGCCAGAACCAAAACAGGGAGAAGTAAATTTAATCTGTAAACAGGATGGGGTCATCTGTGGATTAGAAGTATTTGAAAGAGTCTTCAAACTTTTAGATGAAACTGTTGTTTTTGAGACAGAATTAAAAGACGGAGATAAAGTGACCAAAGGACAGCTAATGGGAGTTGTCAAAGGAGATATCCGTGCCCTTTTATCTGGAGAGAGAGTTGCATTAAACTACTTGCAGAGAATGAGTGGAATCGCAACAATGACAAGCGAGTTATCCAAAGAGCTTGAAGGATATAAAACAAAGTTATTAGATACAAGAAAAACAACACCAAATATGCGCCCATTTGAAAAATACGCAGTGACTGTTGGTGGTGGACATAATCACCGCTACAACTTATCCGATGGAGTCATGTTAAAAGATAACCATATCGGTGCTGCAGGTGGAATCAAAGAAGCGGTAGCTATGGCAAAAGACTATGCACCATTTGTCAGAAAGATTGAAGTAGAGACAGAGAATCTTGACATGGTAAAAGAAGCCGTAGAAGCAGGAGCAGACATCATCATGTTAGACAACATGGATGATGAGACAATGAAAGAAGCTGTCAAACTGATCGACGGAAGAGCTGAAACAGAGTGCTCAGGAAATGTTACAAAAGAACGCCTAAAGACGATCCGTGAGATCGGAGTGGATTATGTATCCTGTGGAGCTTTAACACATTCAGCTCCTATTATGGACATTTCTTTGAAGAATTTACATCCGGTAGAGTAAAGAATAAAGATATAAAATCCGATGTTTTTATAAGAATAGTCATAGGATTGTTCTTATAAAAACATCGGATTTTTTTGATTTATATAAGAAAGAATCCGTGGTATACTTATTCTAAATGAAGTGTAAAAAGAAAGGGGTAATACAATGAAGAATATCAATGTTCCAGTTGGAATCTCAAATTTTGAGAAAATTCGGCAGGATGGATACTATTATGTTGATAAGACAGGTCTGATCAAAGATATGTTAAAAAACAAAATACCAGAAGTAACATTAATTACCCGACCACGAAGATTTGGAAAAACTCTGGCAATGAGTATGTTGGCAAGCTTTTTTGATATACGAAGAGATAGTAAAAAATTATTTCAAGGATTGAATATTTCTAAGGAACAACAACTTTGTAACGATTGGATGAATCAATATCCAACATTATTTTTATCCTTTAAGGATGTGGATGGAACGATATTTGAGAATGCACTTGGGCTTCTTCAGTTTACGATTGCAGAACTGTGCAAAAAGCATACATATCTGATAGAAAGTGATGTTGTAGATCAAGATGACAAAGAAACATTTCGAAAATTGAAAAGTATGGGATCAAATTTACCAGAACTTCAAGGATCTATCATAATGCTCATGAATATGATGAAGGCATATTATAATAAACCGGTTATTCTTTTGATTGATGAATATGATGTACCGATTGCAAAAGCAAGCAGCAATGGATATTATAAGGAAATGCTGGAAGTTATGAAAGCTATGCTCAGTACAGCACTGAAAGATAATGAAGCATTGAAATTTGCAGTAGTGACAGGTTGCTTAAAGATTGCGAAAGAGAGTGTATTTACAGGAACAAATAACTTTGTTTCGGATACGATATCTTCCGAGCGATATAATGAATATTATGGATTCACACAGAAAGATGTAGATCAGATTTTACAAGATGCACAGATAGAAGAGAAGGCTTCAGATATCAAAGAATGGTATGATGGATATAGGTTTGGAGAATTTGATGTTTACTGTCCATGGGATGTTATGAATTATTTGTGGGATCTTACGAATAACCAAAATGCAAAACCAGTCAGTTACTGGAAGAATACAAGTGATAATGCGATCATTCGATCATTTATTGACTATTCAGGTGCGGCGATCAAGAAAAAACTTGAGATATTGATCTCAGGTGGAAGCATCAGGCAGCAGATAGAAGAAAATCTTACTTATGATTATCTACATTCATCAGAGGAAAATCTTTGGAGCATTCTTTATTTGACAGGATATTTGACCAATGCCAGTGAACAGGATACAGATGGAACGATAGAATTAAAGATTCCGAATAAAGAGATTAAAGAGATTTTTGAAACAACAGTGAAGAAATGGTTTGAAGATAACGCAAAAACTATAGATCGCAAAGAATTATTTGATGCAGTATGGACTGGAAATGCAGATATCTTGACAAAAGAGATAGGTACATTATTGCGTATGACGATCAGCTATCATGATTACAAAGAAGATTTCTATCATGCATTCCTTGCAGGAATTTTTGCAGGAGCAGGTTATGTTGTGGAGTCGAATAAAGAACATGGTGAAGGACGCAGTGATATTGTGATCTACGATGATTATGAAGGAAAGGTTGCAATATTTGAAGCAAAAAAATCTCAAAATCCAGAAGATATGATATTAGATTGCGAGAAAGCGATCAAACAGATTAATGAGAAAATGTATGCAAATGAATTTGAAGACGCATATGATGAAATTTTATGTTATGGTATTTCTTTTTTTAAGAAAAGATGTCTGGTAAAGAAAAAATAGAAAATAAATAAAACGTATCATAGAGTAAGATGAAATCACTGCTATGGTACGTTTTATTTTTTGCATTATATTAAATGGTTTCTGGCTGTAGTAGTTTTCCTATTTCTTTTCCCCTCGCTTCACCTAATTCCTGATTATACTCCGCCTCTCTCATCTTATGAATTTCTTCGTCATAACATACAGTAATCATCTCCTCAATCACTTCTGTCTCTTTCAGAAGAATATTTTTCAAGATTCCATGTTCAATACATTCTTCCACAGCTTTCTTTGCTGCGACAGCTGGTTCATCTTCAGAATCAGTTTGTGCGATTGCATTATATAATTCAAGAATTGCTTTCTTATCTGAAAAGATCCTATCAAACAATACATCTTTATAGGTATTGTTATAACATAAATGGAATTAATTTACAATAATAATTTCCAGAAAATAACATTTTTTATTTCGACAGAAATTGCATACAAAATCCTCTATAATAATCTTGCAGGAGGGAAAACTATGGAAATCTTAAGAAAAAAAGAATTCGAAGAAGATCGGTTATTTCAAAATTTTCATGAAATGATCCTTTATCATATGCGCCAGATGCAGCAATGTCTCACGACAACGGGAAAGATGTTCTGTGATCATAACGATGAGGAAGAAACGTGTGAAAAACGGGGAAGAGATGTAGTTGAAAGTGTGATCTTAAAAGAATGTGTCGGATGCCGTGAGAATCAAAAATGTCAGTTTACATTAGCAGATAAGGACAGGCTTGGGCAGATCATCGAAAAGCAAGGTGGATTAAGCTATGCAGATTTAAAAAGATGTCATCCATGCAAGAATGGACAGGATTTTATCGAGGAAGCAAATAAGATTTATGAACGGGAATTATTTCTGCGTGCAATGAGAAATCAGATGAAACAACTGAGAAAAATTGTCGGGGAGCAGTATATCAGAGCCGGAAATACACTGGGTGATTTCTTTCAGGGAAAAGTATCATTAACGGCAGATAATAAGAAATTATATGAGAAGATCACAAAAGGTTTTGCAAAAAGCCAACTGAGACTAAAAGAAATTTATTTCTACGATAATCCAGAGAAAGGAAAACAGATCTATCTATATCTGAAAAAGAAAAAAGGCAGGGAAATCAGCACAAGACAAGCAGCAGTGTTGTTAAGTTCCATGACAATGGAGAAAATGAAGCCATTGCCAGATCAGAAAAAGAGGATCGGAAATTATTATGAGATTTATGGATTTACACCAGAAGAAAAATTCCATGTAATCGCAGGAATCCACACTTCGCCAATGATCGCAGGGGATGAGAATGGAGACAGTTTTTCCATGGGAAAAGTAAGGGAAGGAAGTTTTGTGTCTATGATCTCGGATGGAATGGGAACAGGACAGGAAGCGAAAAAAGAAAGTAGGAAAATAATTGAAGTGATGGAAGAACTTCTAGGAGCAGGAATTAACGAAAGTCAAAGTATTCAGCTTTTAAGGTCCATGATGATCTTACAACCAGAAAAAGAAAAATATGCGACATTAGATTTTTTTCAGTTAGATTTATTTGCAGGAATCGGAACATTCTTTAAAATTGGAGCCTGCCCATGTCTTTTAAAGAGAAAAAACGATGTGGAGATCATTCAAGTAGATACGATACCAGTGAACCTCTTATTACATACCGAGAAAATTCCAATTTACCGCAAAAAGATGGAAAGTGAAGATATTTTAGTCATGTTAAGCGATGGAGCCTTCGACGGATTTTCGCAAAATGGTTTGGAGATGGCAGCACGATATTTGAAAGAAATGGATGTGGTACGTCCACAGGCGATCGCAGATGGATTATATGAGCGAATTACAACAAACAAAGAATTTGAAAAAAGAGATGATATGACGATCATGGTATTGGGAATTTGGGACAGGTATTGAAGGAATCTGCAAAGAATGATAAAGTAAATTACATGAATAAAGTAAAAGAATTTATCAAAGAAAAAAATTTAATACAAAATGGAGATCATATCATTATCGGTGTTTCTGGCGGTGCAGATTCTGTATATCTGTTACTTATTTTAAATGAATTAAGAGAATCAATGAATCTCACGATCACAGCAGTCCACATCAATCACATGATTCGAAGAGAAGCTGTGGATGATCAGAAGTTTGTGCAGGATCTTTGTGGACAACTTTCGATTCCGTGTAAAATATTTGAAATAGATGTAAAACAGATTGCCAAGCGTGAAAAGATGTCATTAGAAGAAGCAGGAAGAAAAGCGAGATATGATGCATTTGCGAAAACAATGAAAAAATATAATGCTGATAAGATTGCGATCGCACATCATCAAAACGATCAGGCAGAAACATTTTTATATCGAGTGGTGAGAGGAACTGGAATTTATGGGGCGGGTGCCATGAGAGAAAAAGATGGAAATCTGATCCGTCCGCTTTTATGTGTAAAAAAAGAAGAAATCGTAAAATATTTAAAAGAGGCTGGGCAGGCCTGGGTAGAAGATGCAAGCAATCAGGACGATGCATTTGCAAGAAATCAGATCCGAAATCAGGTAATTCCAAGACTTGAGATGATCAATGAGCAGGCGGTGGAGCATATAGGATGGCTGTGCGAAGATATCAAAGAAGTGACGACGTATCTGACAGATCAGATAGAAGAGTCATTTTTAAGATGTACAAAGCCTATTGGACAAGGATTTGAGATCAATTGTGATCAATTGTTATTGGAAAACCATTGGATCCAGAAACAGGTTCTAAAAAAAGTTTTGGAAGAAACAGCTGGTAAGAAGAAAGATTTAGAAAGAAGACATATTGAAGATCTGTTAACTTTGGTAGAAAATGGAACAGGAAAACGAATTTCCCTTCCGTATAATATGGTTGCCGAGAAAAATTATCAGTATATTAAGGTACAAAAAGGAAATATATCAGATAAACAAGAAATGACAGGAAAAATTTTGTGCGAAGAGGTTACAGATTTGACAAATATCGTGGAAAATGATTGTATCAAAATCATTGATTATGATAGAATAGAAACAGGTGTACAATTACGATGCCGGAAGCCAGGAGATTTTTTTACATTTGGCAAAGATCAGAAGAGAAAATCATTAAGCAGGTATTTTATTGATGAGAAGATTCCAAGACAATTGCGGGAAGAGATACCATTGGTGGCAGATGGCAGTCATATTGTATGGATCGTTGGCAGAAGAATCAGCGAATATTATAAGATCAAAGAATCAACCAAGCGTTATTTAAAGCTTGAGTTCAAAAGAGAAGGAGATGATTCCAATGGAGAATATCAGAGTAATGATTTCAGAGGAAGATGTAAACAAACGAATCGCGGAGATGGGAGCGCAGATCAGTGAAGATTATGCAGGAAAAGAAATCCATCTGATCGCCATCTTAAAAGGAAGTGTTTTTTTTGCGTGTGAACTTGCAAAGAGAATCACGATTCCAGTAACAATTGATTTTATGTCAGTGTCTAGTTATGGAAATTCCAGAGAATCCTCAGGAATCGTTAAGATCGCAAAAGACTTAGATGAGCCAATCTTAGATAAAGAAGTATTAGTTGTAGAAGATATCATTGACTCAGGAAAGACTTTAAATCATTTAAAACCAATGCTTGAGAGCAGAAATCCTGCGTCACTTCATCTGTGTACATTGTTAAGCAAACCAGATCGTCGTGAAGTTGAAGTACCAGTCAGATATATTGGTTTTGAAGTACCAGATGAATTTGTTGTTGGATATGGACTAGATTATGCACAGAAATATCGTAACCTTCCTTACATTGGAGTAGCAGAGGAAGAGTAGAGAGGAGACTAAACGTTGAACCCGAAGAAAAGTAACAGTGGATTTTTAGTAGTCCTGCTGATCTTGGTGATCGGAGCATATTATTTTATCAGCGTGTTCCAGCCAGGTTCAGGTGATTACACCTATCAGCAGTTTATGAAGGATGTAAAGTCTGACAAAGTAACTGCGGTAACTATTAAACAGAATAAAGAAGTACCAACTGGGACGATCACAGCAGAGTTTGGAAAAGATGATTATAAGAGCTGTGAAGTTACAGATGTCAATCAGGCGATCAATGATATTAAGAAAGCTGACAGCTCTCTTGCCAATAAGATCAGTATTAAGGGAATCGATCACAGTGGGGATATGATTTCTAATCTGATCGGGATAGTACTACCAATCGGAGTTGTCATATTTTTCATGGTTATGATGATGCGCCAGAATGGTGGCGGTGGCGGCAAGATGATGGATTTTGGAAAAAGCCGTGCCAAACTTGCCAATCCAAATGGTAAGAAAGTAACATTTAACGATGTTGCAGGACTGACAGAAGAGAAAGAAGAATTAGAAGAAGTCGTGGAATTCTTAAAGAATCCAGGACGATTTATAAAGATCGGAGCCAGAATTCCAAAGGGCGTCCTTCTTGTAGGACCTCCAGGAACAGGTAAGACATTACTTGCAAAGGCAGTTGCAGGAGAAGCGAATGTACCATTTTTCAGCATTTCAGGATCTGATTTCGTGGAAATGTTCGTCGGTGTTGGTGCAGCTCGTGTACGTGACTTATTTGCAGAAGCTAAGAAACATTCTCCTTGTATCGTATTTATCGATGAGATCGATGCAGTTGCAAGACGAAGAGGCTCTGGACTTGGTGGTGGACATGATGAACGTGAACAGACATTAAACCAGATGTTAGTTGAGATGGACGGTTTTGGAGTGAATGAAGGAATCATCATGATCGCAGCTACAAACCGTGTGGATATCTTAGATCCAGCGATCTTACGACCAGGACGATTTGACCGCAAGGTTGGCGTTGGAAGACCAGATGTCAAAGGGCGAGAAGATATCTTAAAGATTCACTGTCGTCAGAAACCATTAGGAGATGATGTTGATCTTCATGAGATCGCAAGAACAACAGCAGGTTTTGTGGGAGCAGACCTTGAGAATCTGATGAATGAGGCAGCCATTCAGGCAGCAAGAGATGACAGAGCCTATATCATGAAAGAAGATATTGATAAATCATTTATCAAAGTAGGAATCGGAACAGAGAAGAAGAGTCGTGTGGTACCAGAAAGTGAAAGAAGGATCACTGCATATCATGAATCTGGACATGCAATCTTATTCCATCTGTTACCAGATGTAGGTCCGGTTTACACTGTATCTATTATTCCAACAGGAACAGGAGCAGCTGGATATACGATGCCGCTTCCTGAGAACGATAATGTCTTTATGACACGCGGAAAGATGATTCAGGATATCATGGTAAGTCTCGGAGGACGAATTGCCGAAGAATTGATCTTAGATGATATCACAACTGGTGCATCACAGGATATCAAACAGGTAACCCAGTATGCAAGAGCTATGGTAACGAAGTTTGGTATGTCAGATGAACTCGGACTGATCAATTATGACAGTGGTGAAGGAGACGAAGTCTTCTTAGGAAAAGAAATTGGACAGCAGCGTCCATACGGAGAAAACACACAGACTGTGATCGATCAGGAAGTGAAGAAGATTGTAAATAAATGCTACAAAGATGCGAAAGCAATGATTGAAGAACACATAGATGTCCTTCACAAATGTGCCGCATTATTATTAGAGAAAGAACGCATTAACCGCGCAGAATTCGAAGCATTATTTGAGCCTGAAACAGAAGTTGAAACACAGGCATAAAAAAATATAAAAAAAGTTAAAAAAACACTTGCAATTTACCTGACAATGCCGTATAATCTTTAATTGTCAGGTAAACACTTGGTGGGATTCCCGAGTGGCCAAAGGGGGCAGACTGTAAATCTGTTGGCACCGCCTTCGAAGGTTCGAATCCTTCTCCAACCACTTAATTTTTATCGCGGGATGGAGCAGTCTGGTAGCTCGTCGGGCTCATAACCCGAAGGTCGTT
>ENA-OOXM01001931-OOXM01001931.1-human-gut-metagenome-genome-assembly--contig:-NODE-1931-length-14459-cov-2.841780_pt1 | contig 14459 bp, 16 predicted proteins | sample MGYA00241589_ERZ501347 | MGnify/ENA primary metagenome ERZ501347 (study PRJEB25962, sample SAMEA2042832) | human gut metagenome | biome: human gut; feature: human-associated habitat; material: faeces...
AATAATAATATAATAGTATTATATATAATTATTTATGTTTTGTCAATATAAAAATTAAAGAGGAAGTAAAACAATTTGTCTTACTTCCTCTTTGAAATAGGGTTATTTAAAATTCTTGAAAAATTATAAAACCATCTGAAGAATATATTTTATAATCTCCTTTAATAGTTTTAGCAACATCATATGTGTATTCATATACACCATTCTTTTTATATGAATCACTTACATTTGTGCAGATGTTATTTGTTCCATGAATGTATCCAATAGGTGTACTATTAGTTAGCATATCATTGTTAAAATATTCATCTTTACTATAAATAGCTACTTTAATACAATCAGAATAAACATTATGTTCAATTGTTATATCTTTGTTTAAAGGACTACTTTTCAAACTCTTATTGCTAATCATTTGTCTAAAGCTATACCAATGTTTGCTAACTGTATTTAAAGGAATAATTTTCAATCCATAAAATCTTGAATGATTTTTAACTTCAAAACATTTATCACCAATCACTTGCTTTAAACGATACCAATGATTACCAGATATTTTAGATAATTTTGCATATCCACTCTCATCAAATAAAGTTGTATCATTAATAATCATATCAACAACTTCTTTTGGTGATGTTGCCACCTTAACATAGTTGATAAGTTCATCTATAAAATAGTTATCAATGCACTTATCACTTTGAGTAGCTTTTTCAAGTTCATTAGAAAGACAGGATAATTCTTCAGATAAACTATACTCATATAGTTTATTTTCAAAATCTGTTGCCTTATATTCTTTATCAAATTCACTACTTAATAATGAAAAGTCAATTGATAAAAAATAATCAATGATGTCTACATTATAAGGTAATTCAATTCTTCTACTATAAGTATGAAAACCTCTTTTATAATCAATTTCATATTGAGTTGATTTACCTTCAACAATACTTCCCATTCTTAAATAATTTTGATGAGACAGCATAGTTGGAACAGGAATAACTTTTTGAATTTGAATATTATTATGATTTTCGTAAAAGAAAATCATAAACTTACTTATCTTATTCATCAAACTGTTATTAATGTCTGATAAAATAAGATAATCATATAATCTTATTTCATCATAACAATTATTATGATTAAGAATTAATAAATTAATATTAATTCTTTCTTCAGTAATAATATTATCCCAATCACTATTAAATTTGCTAACAATTTCGTTAGTGTAAAATTTGAAATTTAATAAAGGAAATCTCTTCTTAAAGTTCAACTTAACTTTCTCCAACTCAAGTTCAAATGAATTCATTGGTAATAATAAATCAGCATAATAATTATACGCTTGTATAATTTTCTCTTTACTTTCAAAAAGTAATGAGGATTTTACATATTCACTTATTAACTCATCATTATTGAATTCACAAACATTCGTATATTCACAAAGAATATAAATCATCTCACCATTAGGCATAGTAATTTCATAAGCATTGATTCGTGTGGAATAATCACATATGTCTACAAAACCACCAATATCCCAGCATGTATAAAAGTACTTGCTATCTCTCATAACTTGATTTAAATAACCGTCTCTATTTTTTAGTTGTACTAATTTTGCACCTGTTAATTCAAATAAAGACTCAATACCTCTTGAGCCTCTTGGTTCAGATCTCATTAGTAAATCAATATAGTCATTATAAGAACTAATGTCCATATTATTTTCATGATTATATTTTTCAATATAATTGTGAAATTCATTTCCTTCAAACTGGTTTTTTATTTCAATATTTTCAATTCTCATATAAATTCCTTTCATACTGAAAATCACCACTATACATAAAATAGTATAGTGATGATTTCTTATTAATTATTTTCTTTTTCTTTTAAGGCTTTTAAGTTCTTTATCGACTTCCTCAACGGTTAAGCCCATATCGAACAAATCGGCTTGGTATCTATAATATACCTCCCCTAAAAATTTGTACATGGTATCTTTGTTAATTTCATCAATACCAGCTGAATGCATCAATTCAGCTAATTCTTCATTAGCAGTTTTATCATAGTATTCCATAAAACTACACACTTCTTAACCTAGGTGCATAGGCACTACAAGATTGATAAAACCATTCTTATCATCAGTTACAACCATAGGTGATATTTCACCATTAAGGATTAGTGTAACATTTTCACAATCAGCATTTTTAATGCCATTGTAAAGATAGTTACCATTGAATCCGATAGTAACATCATCACCAACAAATTTGTCTAAAGAAATAACTTCCTCAGCTTCACCCATAGGTGTTTTAATTGTCATATGTAATTCGCTGTTGACGAATTCACACTTTACAGGCGAATTGATTTTGTTGACTGCAACAATCATCAATCTTTCGATTGCTTTCTGTAGTTCATCAGCATCAACTTCTACTGAAGTTTTCTTTGCCTTAGGAATGGTTGAATTGTAGTCGATAAAGTTACCTTCAATCATTCTTGTAAAAATCTTGTAATTATCTAGTAAGATAATACAATGTCTTTTACAGACAATGATTTTTACATCAGCTTCTGGGTTAGTAATAAGAGCAAGTAATTCTTTTTGGGTTTTGCCACTAATTACAAACTCATTTTCATTTGTAATGCTATCATCACTATATTTTCGGATACTCATTTGGTATCCGTCAATAGCAACCACCGTTAAAGCATTATCCTTTATTTTAAATAAAGAACCGGTATAGATTGGTCTTGAAGTGTTATTGCTAATTGCATACATGGTATGCTTAATAAGTTCTTCAAGTACGCCTGCCTTGATTACTAAAGAGTCTGTTTCTTCCTCTTTAGGTAATGAAGGATAGTCCTTTGTACTCATTCCTGTTAATCTATGACGAGATTTGCCGCTAGTAATACTAGTGGCAAACTTGTCACTTACTGATATTGTAATGCTCTCACTAGGAGCTTTCTTAACAATATCATAAAACAGTTTTGCAGGAACAATAACTGAACCTTCTTCCTTAACTTCGGCATCAATGATTGCTTCAATACCTATTTCAAGGTCATAGCCCTTGATTGTTAGCTTGTTGTCAGAAGTAGCCTGAAGGTAAATACCTTCAAGAGTTTCAACACTTGCCTTTGCAGGAACTACACGATAAACACTACTTACTGCTGTAACAATTTCTTCTCTAATAACTGTAATTTTCATAATTTTTTACCTCGTTCTTTCTTTAATAATTTTAAATTTTCTTAATTAATTCCTTTAATATTCTATTTTCAGCTTTTTCTTCTGACTGAATATTAAAGTTATTTAAAATAGCTTTTTCAACTTTTTTCATTGTAATTTCATCAATGGTATCTAGGTATTTATCTAGTGTCTTATCCGTAACTGACATAATCTGTTCAGTTAAAATAACGGCAGGACAATCATTAACAACTGTCATAATTCCGTCATTATGAGAACGATTATATCTAGTCGTTAAAGGCACTACTTGATAAAAATTTCCTACCTTTTGTGAAATAACAAGTACAGGTCGGTCTTTAGAAGTGGAATACGCCCCATACTGAGGCATATTCTCCTTCTTGCAGTAATAAACATTGCCTTTTTTAATCATGGCTGATAACCACCTTGATAACCACCTTGATAACCACCTTGGTTATTAGCAACATAATTATAAGCATCTTTCACATATTGAGAGGCTATAAAGCCTTTTATGTGAATATCAACCATATTAAAGGCTTTTCTCAAGTCCTTTGCTGACACAGGCACAGAGATATTATCTTCTGCTTTGCCAAGAGGAACAATAAGTTTTCCATCTGTTTTACCTGCACCCTGCATTGCTCGAATAATGTAATCATACTTACTACCTGCTTGAATGGTAAAATGACGACTAATAGCATTACCGTCACTACGCAAATTCTTTTCTCGAACTTGCTGTTCATATATGCCACCTAGAGGACTTTGATAAATAACATCTGGGTACTTTTTGTTTTCGTTCTTCTGCTTTACAAGGCTAGATTGTCTTAGCCTTGCTAACTTATTAGAAGTTAGCATATCATAAAGATATGTAAATTCATCAAATTTTAAAAAAATCTCGATAGCCTTTATTTGTTTTCTTGTGTTACTATCATAGTGAACAAAAGAAAAATGTACTTTTTCAATGCCAAAAGCGTCAGCTTTTAGCTTTAAAAAAACTGTATTTGTGCTTATTTGTGCAATTTCCTTATTAATGTATGCCATTTTTTAAACCTGCCTTCATTTTCTAATACATTATTTGATTTTTTATGACTTTAGTTAGTGTTTTAGGTAGAACAGATAAATCTGTAATATCTATAACATTTTTTTCGCCATAAATTCTTCGTATGTTTTCTCTATCTGAACCTATAGAGGCAGATACAAAGATAAAACCTTTCTTTTGATATTCTTTCATAATAGAATGAATATCGTTTTCTGCTTCAAAACCACCATAATTCATAGCTGATGGCTGACCGTCAGAAATAATAACAAACATTTTCTTTTCTTCTCTTTTATCGAGTTGCTCACAGCAAAATCTTATCGCTGCACCATCACGATTTCCTTTACCGGCTTTCATATTCATTAGCGAATACTTTTTACTTTTAGAGGAATTAAAATTGAAGAAATTATAAATATTTACCGTATTTCCGGACGAATCATGTCCATAAACTGAAATAGGCACATTTATCTTATTACAGAATTCAACAAGTTGGATTGCTCCTAATTTTGCATAGTGCAATCTTCTGCCTTCCATAGAACCAGATAAGTCAATTAGAAGTGTAACAGCAAGAGGTGAAATTGTTTCTTCAACCTGCTTGTTGATAAAAAACTTTTTATCCGGTCTATACAGTGAAGGTGTATAGATTTTCTTACCTGTTTGCTTATTTTTGAAAGTTGTATCATAGCTTTGGGCTTTGATAATACTTTCAATTTTCCGACTCATTTTTTTAGTGTTACTCAATATATTGTATTGTTGTAATGCTTTATCGTAATTATATTGGCTACTTGAATACTGTGATACATCAATGATTTTGATTTTAATACCATTGTGAATCTTACCTAAGTCACAATATTTACTAGCTACTGCTAGGTCATTTGCAACTAAGTCATCAGTCATTTCATCAACCTTATCCTTAGCATATTTCTTGATTTCTAAATCAAAATCTATGTTATCTTTAAAGTCTATAGGCTGACTATTATCATTACTGTTATTTTTTCCATTAACAGTAATGTTTTCGTCAGATGCTCTTTCATTTTCAGAATTATCCTCTGAACTATCATTTTGGCTTTCATTTGAAGTGTCAGCAGTATCATTACAAAATTCATTTCTAAATTCATCAATATCAACTGAAGTTTCTTCTGTGCTGTCATTATTAGCTAGTCCTTCACTATCAGAGTTACTTTCCTCTGAAGTTTCAAGAGTATTCATGTTATTAAGCAATTCTGATAATAACTCTAATAAATCATCAATGTTATTAAGTTCGTCATCATCAACCATTGGACAAGATGCTAGTAAATCTTCTTCAAAATAGTCCCACATTTCTAAAAGAACCATAATTGAACCTATAGTTCTTTGTTTAGGACTATATGAAAAAACATACTTTTTGCAAATTTCAACACAATTATTGATACATTCTTTTACTTCATCAGTACAACTAGGCATTGTTGTCTTTTGTGCTGACAAATAAAAATAAAGATAATTAATAATTGTTTCATAATTAGACTCACTATCTGATAAATCAATAGTTGTAGCATACTTACTATTATTAAGTCTAATGCCTTTTACAGCAGTAGTATGAGGAAATTCTTTCATCAACCTTGCTTCAATATAGGCATCTTCAAATACATTATTAATGTATTTTATTGTCCTCATAATAGCTTCCTTCACAATACGGTTTTTGTTAAGCATTTCTACCATCTTATCTTTATTCTTATGGGTAATCTCACTTTCACAGTAAAGTTTACCTTTTGATAATGATGTCATCAATTCTTTAAGAATTTTAAAGTTTGTGTATAAAATATGTGCAGTTTCATGTGCTAAAAGTCCTTTAAGTGAAAGGTCTTTCAGGCGTGAATCATAAAACATATTAGTAATATCATTGTTATAACTAATGTTAATAACATTACCATCTGTATAGGCAACTTTATTATCATTTTTCTTCATAACAACTCTTACACAATCCTTTTTGTAATTCAAAAAGGAAATAGCAATATTAAGTAGCAACTTTGTGTAGTAGTCACTAATAAAATATTTTGCCATTTCTTGTTCATCTTTAGTAAGATTAATAGCAATTCTTTTAATTGAATTATTCTTCAAACTTATCACCCACCTTAAAAATACTTTTGCAAGATTGCTCTTGCTTCAAGTTGTTCTTCCTCTTCAAAAGATAATCTATTAATAATAGTATCTTCTGAGGCTTCTAGTGGAGTGATTACACCGTATAATGCTGAATAGTAATCTACCCAGTCATACAATGCTCTCATTGTTGCACTATCTTCTTCCTCATTTGCTTCACGCAATTTAACGATTTCACAAAAAGCATCAACAAACTGTTTTAATACAGTATGTTTTTTGTCATCTGGGAAAAGAGTACATTTTTTCTTCACTCTTTCAAGAATATCCTTTGGTTTAGGATTTTCTAATTTGAAGTGCAGTTTAAAACGGTCTTTTGTGGCTATATTAAGTGGTCTGCAACCTGCATAATCAACATTTGTAGTGCCGATTATTACACAAGCAGGGTGTCGCTTAATAGTTTCACCTGTTTGTGGAACAGTTAAAAACGGATTTTCACAGTCCATTAAACTGTTAAGCATTCCTAACATAGCAGGGTCTTTTACAAGAGTTAGTTCCTGTAATTCTATTAACCCACCGTTTCTTACAGCTTCGACCAAAGGTGTTTGAGTGATAATAAAATCACTGTTTACACTTTCTTCTTTCTTACTTAACTTCTCTAATAATTTCTGATACACTCTATCTTCTGTAACTTTATCGTCAACTACGCCTGTTAACTTCTTATATGCACCTACTGGGTCAAAGTTAATTTCTTCAAGTGTAGGTATATATACCTCACCTGTAGAACAACTTACTCCATTAACATTTGGAGCATAAGTACCTGTCAGCTGTACCTCATCTGTATTAGGGTTTAAGTTGATAGGGTAATATGGTAACTGTAAAGAATAAGCAATAGCTTCTGCCATTTTACTTTTACCTGTACCTGCTCTGCCGTAAAGCAAAATATTTTGGAATTGAGCATCCCTATTCTTATAAGCATTAATACTAATAAGAATTTTTTCCAGTTCTTTTGGGATAATATACCAATCCTCTAATTGAGGAATTAGTTTTTCCTTTTCCGGACTGAATTTATATCCGAAATTATATTTTGCAGGCAAATCACATACCTTTATCTTTTTTGTTCTTTTAGTGCCAGTAACCGTATAGTTACTAAAATCGCCTAAAAAGATATTCTTTGCTGTAGGTATATAAGACCTAAACAAATCTATGTCATTTACAAGAACTGAAAAGTCCTTTTCATCCGGACCATTAACTTCAAAGGCTTCACAATCACTTGTGGTATATGATTGTAAAACTCGTCTGTAAATGTTGTCATTACAGACGAAAAATAATTTTTGAATTTCACTGTTTAGTAGTGCATCTAATGTAATTGCTTCATTTAAGTCATCACATAACTTTACAGCACCTTTGCCTTTGTAAGAAGATACTTGTACTTGTACCTCACTATCTTCAATAATGAGTGGTAATAGTGCGAGCCAAATAACCAGACCATTATCAAAGAAACCAGATTGCTTCTTTCTTTTTCTGTCATCATCATTATAAAGATGATATGGAGTAGTTACGATTGAAGTACCATTGAATGAAGAAATCTCGCACAAAACAGTAATGTTATGCGTATTCTTGTTGAACACACACATTTGTCTGCGTGTTGTTGAAGAATAATTATCATCAATCTTTAAAATGGCTGTTACAGAGTCCGTAGTATTACCTATTGAACAAGATAAGTCAAAGCTAACGCCTTGTCCTTTCATGCTTAATTTTCCATTATTAAATAGTAACAATAGTGCAGTTACTATAGGAAAATGTAAACTGTTTCTTGCTACCCTCATTGAGTTGTAGCTTGACATATAATTAGCATCTTTTGATGTTGTATCATCAAAGAATTTACTAATATACTCATAATTTTCTGACTTATAGAAGTCAGTATTGAATAATTTTTTCTTAAAGTCCATAATTTTACCTCTTGGTTTTTCTTAAATAATTTCAAATACTAAAATGGCAAATCTCCACTCATATCCAAATGAATATATGTGCCATTATTCTTACTTTTGCTCTCATTTTTAATAAAAGCATTTTTTGTTTTTCCTGATGTAGTTTGTTTCATAATTCTACTATCAACTTTTCTAGGTTCAGAAAGTGTAGCAGTTTCTGTTTGGACTTCTTTAGCACCACTTACATCATCTTTTGTGAAGGTCACAAAATCAAAAGATAACAAAACAATTTCGTCAACAATATGTTTCTTATTATCTTTTCCTATGTAAGTTTTACGGTCTAAATCTCCTACTAAATGAAGTGCCTTTCCTTTATTAACGCCTGCCTTAGCAAGTCTGTTAATCATATCTCCAAAGACTTTGAAGTTAAGGAAGTTACACAACACATTTCCTGTGGAAGTAGTGTGATTACAAGCTAAACTTAACACGCCTGCTGTTCTATTAGCATTAGTATTAATATCGGCAACTACATTACCAATACAATCAACTATGATTGTTTGGTTATTTACAATCGGACAAAACTCCCAAGTATGAACTATGAGAGTGTTACAATTATAAACAACATTATCCTTTTCATAGTGATTATTTTTTAGTTCACCGACAATACTTAATCTACTGCCCTTTTGAACATCAGCATTAACAATAGACTCACCAACACCTTTAAACGCAAAACATTTAATGTAAATGGTGTGAGAATTATCTCTGTATCCTTTATTTACAATCAATGTAAAAGATACATAGTTTTCACTTGTAGTTAAATCACAAACAACACCTTTAATTAAAATGTTGATTTTCATTTTCTTTTCCTTTACTAGTTAGTATTAGTTTAATACTTTTATCACTCCTTCATTTTCAATTCTGAAACCATACTGTTAAATAACTCAATGACATCTTTCTTTGTGTCATAGGCTTTATCAGTAAGAACTTCAAAATTAAATTTTTCTTTGCCAATGAACTTCAGTATATTTATACTTGCTGTTACATCAGCTAAACTTACACTACCTTTTGTTTTGCCTTGTTTATCAAGGCAAACATGACATACATATGAAGATAAATTATCAACAAATTTGTCATAGACAAATTCATATTGTGTTCCTTTCATCATCATATGAAGTTTTCTTAATTGTGTAATAACAATCTCTCCTTTCTAATAAATTTTTATAAATAAAAAAAGAACGACAAAACTACTAGAATAATAGTTTAAATTCGTTCTTCTTTATTTTGGGTATATATAATTCTTTAAAAGAATTTATTGACCTAACATTATACAATTATAGTTTCATCTAATCAAAAAGAATAGACTACGATAGCAAAATACACAGAATGATAGTGTAAATGCTAAGCCCCGTATAAGTAAACATCAACATAATAAATCAGTTGGTGATTTCTTAATTGATCAACAATATAAATTTGAAATTTATATGCCAACAAGGGTGGTTTCAAAAAGTTTGCTAGCTAATAATAACTTGTAAAAAAACAAGTCAAATTTCTAACAATTCTATACATAACAATAATATGTATCTAATAATATATAATAATATAATAGTATTATATATATTATTTTATATTTTGTCAAGATATTATAAAAAAATAAAGTGGAGCAAAACAAAAAAAGTTTTACTCCACTTACAGCAAGTCTTTAATTATAAAGAATAGCTACATCATATGTATCACTTGTACTAGATAACTTAATATCAACAAGTTTACACTCTTGGAGAAAATCATTAATAATTTTCTCCATTTCTCTGTTTGAAGAACCGGAAATTAATTTAATCTTACAATCATTCATACACATAATAAATACTCCTTATCTTTCGTAGAGCAGATAATAAACACCCTTAGTGTGGTGTTTATCAAACCATACCCATATTTCTTCTTTGTTAGTACCTGCTTTCCATAGTTCCCAGTCAGATACTAAACATTCATTTTCATCAAGTAAAACATCTGTTAGACTATCCCATAACTTTTCAATTTTGGAATCATCAATTTTCTGCAATTCAAAACCATTGTGTAAATAACCATAAGTATCACTTAACCATTCTGAAATTGCATCATAAAATTCATCTTCATCATCATAGTCATCTAGTGATAAATCTACAGGAAGTTCAACTTCATTAGGTAATGATGCCAATATTTCAGCATCATTTTTAAATGAATTTTCCTCTGTTTCATCAGAAACAATCCACTCAATATTTTTCACTTTCATTACTTCATTCTCCTTTTTAACCCTCTAATAACAATAGGTTACTATCTGCACATACTGGTGCAAGATAATAATTTGAATTTTGTAAAACATTGTTATATTCTTCTTTACCTTGGAAAGAGTCTATAACTTGTTTTTCTTCAGTTCCCATATCATCATATCTTACTTTACCATAGCTAGGTGGTAGCCATGACTTTTTCTTACCGGCATAGATATTAAATCTATCTATTAGTGGTAAGCATTCGTCATTGAAGGTAATGTGCATTGTACCCTTTTTGTAAAGAGTCACCTTAAAATAGTGTAACTGTATATTACGATATACACCATTTTTTGTAGCTTCTTTGATTGCTAAACTACAATCAACATTATTTGACTTATCATCAAGGAAGTTCAAAACTTTCTCAATATCATTAAGTTTGGAGTACATAAGGTATTCATCATATTCATTCCTATAATTAAGGAAATAATGAGGTACAATAATCTTCTTTCCTATTTTATGGGCTTTGTTAGTTTTCCACCCGTTATAATAGTGAATTGTTTTTGAACATTCTGGATAATATGAATGTTCTGATGTGAATTTATCAAACAGTTCAATAATCTTGTCCTCAACACCTTCTTTTACCTGACAAGCCATTTCTAAGGCAAGTTGATTAATATTGAATTCTGAAAAATCATAGTCTTTCAGTTCATAAATTTTATGCCTATAATCATCTTGTAAATTGGAAGGCAGCTTTCCCATAAATTTAGGATTGCAAAGTAAAGCATCCCAATATTTGTATCTTGTTCCTTCAAGATATGTTTCCTTGTTTTCATAACCTTCAAATTTTAGAATTGGATAACTAAATTCCGAATTAAGAGAATTTAACATATAAGGCTTTAGTGCCTCATATTCATCAAGAAGTTTAAAGCCAACTTCTAACTCTAAATTATAACGATTAATCGCTGACTGTATGTAGTCTGTCACATCAAGTGCATTAACTACAAAATCATTACTTGGTATTTCTTTACCTTTAATTAATGACTGTAGTATTACACTATCATCATTTTTCTTATTTGGAATAAAGATTTTAATTAATGCAACTTCTACAGCAGTAGAATTATCAGCATTAACAAAACCGTTTTCGATATACTCAATATCAACGTTGTATTTATCCAGTAAGCTAACTAGATATTTTCTATCGTTACTGTATGGGTTTTTAATAGTTTCTGCATTGAGCAAACAAACTATAGTTCCACCATTTTTTTGCATATCAATAGCTTTCAGAAGGTGCTTATCACCTTCTGAAAATGGTGGATTCATCAAAATCAAGTCATATGACTTGAAAGTGTTAAATGACAGAAAGTCATCACCGATAATTTTGGGTACTGTACTGCTTTCTTCAAACTGTTCTTTCAATATTCCCCTTAATTCTGGTTGAATTTCAAGGCAATCAATTTGAAATTCTTGATAGGTTTTTGCTCTAAGCAATGACTTAATCAAACTACCTGTACCAACTGAAGGTTCAAGAACAGTTTTGATGTCATTCCATCTTGTAATAGAATTAACCATTTTATCAGCCAATTCTACAGGCGTAGGATAATACTGACACTTTCCATCTAATTTTAAATTTGCATTCATAATTTTACCTCATGTTCTTTCTTAATAATTTTAAAAACTAAAAGAGTACCTCTAATAAATAGAGATACTCTTGCCTTTAACTAAATATTAATTAATTGAATTTTCAAACTGTCTTTAAATAATCATAGTTAGTAATTATACTCACTATTTAGATTATACATAATAATGAATATCATCTAATTGACTTCTGTGAGCTAAAAAGAACATTTCAGTATCACAGTTTTGTACAATCCAAATCTCGGATTGTTCCGATAAAGGTTCTATTATTTCAACCATTGTATCATCATTTGTTGTATGATATGTTGCATACAATGTATGCATATAATAATCATACAAATTAGTTTCACATTTTCTACTCATAATCAAAACTCCTCCCAACTAGATGTAAAGTCATTGTTGTGGTCGTAAACCTGCAATTTTCTTGACTGAAGGTTTAAATCATTACCAAACTCGCAATCCTTGTACATTTGTTGAGCAATTTTTCGTGCTTCAGCAACAGTTTTTGCAGTAACTTCAACATCTTCAGTAGATGTTTCTTCAAGAGTAACTGTAAAAGTTTTCTCTACAGAAGGCACTTCACAAATAAAGCACTCCTGTCTTTCAGCATCATCATTACGTAATGCCTCAACAAGAACAAACTCTCGTTCTTTACAATCATCATTATTAAACAAGTTTTGCATATTGCAAAGACTTGTATAATAAATTGGCTGAAAATCTGTTGTAGGATAGTTTGTACTATCATCTAAACAGATAAGCTCAAATGCACAACTTTTTAATGCTGATAATAATTTTTCCATATTATCAATTAACATATACTCGCCTGTAACCATTTCAACATATTTTTGTGCTGAATGGAGTTCGTTACCGTTAATCTTCATAACTAGTCTCCTTAATATCTAATCTTGCTTTTGTAATATATACAACAGCATCTTTGTAACTAGAGTTAATTTCTTCAATCTTCTCTAGGTCCTTACTTTCAATAGCTTCAAATATTTCCTTAGACCATTCACTATATAAGAAGTCCATAAACTTATCCATTAGAATAAGTTTTTCTTCTTTAGTGAATTGCACTAACTGAAGTTGTTTATCAACATATTCATTATTGCTAGAAAGTTCAACATTTAAGCCATTACTTGTGCAACTAACAAACATATTGATATTTGCTTCTTCAACTAAATTCACTTCTGGAAATAAGAACTTAAATTCCTCAAAAAATGAGACCTGTGCTGAAAAGCCATTTCCTCTATAATGTAGACCATATAAGTCCATAAATTCAGTCCTTATTGCTTTTGAAACCTCACTAAAATCAAAGTAGGTATTGTCATATCTTTCAATAGCTACTTTGTATTTTTGCTTTGATGTAGAAATGATAGCATAATCGCCACAAAAAACGATTTCTGCATCTACATAATCAAGAAATTTATCAAAGTTCTCATTATAGAGAACTGTATTGTCTTGCATTGGAATATTACAATCAATATTAGCATATTCATACATTTCCTTGACTGCTTTTTCAAATGTTTCACCACTATGTATTAAACTTATTAACATATCAAAATTGCCAATAGTTTTGGCTTTTATATCAATGTAATCTAATATGTTTTGGGTAGTAACAAAAGCTAACTTACAACTCTGTTTTTTAATGTCATTAGCTTCATTAGAATGGACGATTTCATAATACTCGTCCATATCAGACAATAAGAATTGTCTGATTTCACTTAATTTCTTATTGTTCATGGTGTACCTCAGCTTTCTCAACTAATGCTCTAACTTTCTCAATTAATGCCTTTGCACCACTAATTGAGTCAGCAAAGCCTAATGTTTTGTTGTTCTTATGGTCTATAAGAACATATCTAAGTTCGGCATTACCGTCATAGATTAACTCAATATAGAATGGTAATACTACTTTTGCATAATCAATACAGTTTTCTACTGTATTGAATGAAAAGTCATCATTATCAAAGTCTTTAATTGATAGAAATTTAGTAAAATTGCTATCAACTTTTTCAATGACTTCACCATTAAATAAGTCACCAATCTCTTTTTCTGTCATTGCGAAAAAGCCTTTGGTTAAATCAAAAAGTGAATCAGCTGAACCATTAATAGCACCATAAATTTCCCATTTTTTGCTATTATCATTATAGGTAATCTGTGCAGTTCCATCATTGCAAAAATCATCAGCATTTTTCAAACATTCTCTGTAATAGATTTTAATTTCATTCTTCATAAGTTTTTCACTCCTGTTTTGTAATAATTTTAAAACTGAAAGAGTATCTCTAAAATGAATAGAGATACTCTTTTCATTTATTCCCAAGTTATCATCTCTAATACTTTAGAACCTTAGCAGAACCTGTAAAGATTTTGCCGAAACCTGCAATAGA
>ENA-OOXM01001932-OOXM01001932.1-human-gut-metagenome-genome-assembly--contig:-NODE-1932-length-14446-cov-2.434577_pt1 | contig 14446 bp, 21 predicted proteins | sample MGYA00241589_ERZ501347 | MGnify/ENA primary metagenome ERZ501347 (study PRJEB25962, sample SAMEA2042832) | human gut metagenome | biome: human gut; feature: human-associated habitat; material: faeces...
CTTTTCCCTTTGGTTTCTTTCGTGAAACCATGGTCAGGAAAAGGAGTACAACCTACTAAGATACAAGACGGAATGTGTGACGCTACGCTTATAACCGAGTATATTAGACGTAAGTTTAAACTATTTTAATACTATTAAGTATTTATTGTATTTGTATTAATATAATTATGATTATATTTGCGATGTAATAAAAAGTTGTTCGTTATGCTTATAAGATGCTTGTCGAAGTCATTAAATGAGAAGTTGGGCAAATTGGAGACGGTTGTTAAGAATGCCGGTCCCAACTCCCTTTATAAGAATATTAAGATAGATATTGTCAATAATCTGGCTTATATAACTTCCGTAAACGCCAAGGTATGTGTTATAGAGCGATTGGAGGTTGAGGCTGACTCTAACTTCTCCTTCTTGGTCGAGGCAAGCTCTTTCATCAGGTTTATAAAAAAACAGAAGAATGGTGAGATTAAGATCGTTCTTTCCGATAAGAAGGATAGTATTACCATATACTACGTTTCTGGTGAGTATAGTTGTCCGGCTTTTGACGTAAATACTTTCCCCGTGGTATATAAGATCCCTGATGGAGGTATTAATGTTAAGATGAATGATTATGTATCGGTCCTTAACAAGGCTAGTAATTATACGGAAATAAACGAGCTTTATCCTTGCATAGAGAATGTGGTCATTGATATTGATGAGATTAATATTAATATAGTAAGTACTGACAGGAATACTATTTACAGGTATTTTGTTCCTAATCAGGATAAGGTAGAGAAGGTATTTATCCCGGTATCAAACGCCTCCTCTTTATTACTTGATAAGCATATAAATAAGTCATTAGATACGTTGTCTATCAAAGTAGATGATACTAGGACTTACTTCTCTACCCCTGATATGGATATGTATGAGATCCATTTTGACGGTAATTATCCTAACTGGAGGTTCGTGGACGAGCATTTTGTCAAAACAAGTACCTATGTCTTTGATAAGGATCTACTCGTCCATGCCCTCCAGAATAATATCAAGGTAAATGAGTTCGATCATTGTAGATTGATATTTACGGAAAAAGGATGCGGTATTATGTCAGAGAACCCTATGTCGGGGAGATCTTGTAAGGAACGACTTACGGCTTTATCGCATAACGATAATGATATTATATGCGATGTTCTATGTGGTAGGTATCTTGGTATCGTAAAAAGCATATCATGTAATAGGATCGTTATCGAGCATGACCATAAATCTCATTTCAACAAGATTTATGGGGAGGATAATAAGAATGAGTATTTCTTATCATCATCAATTGTTGTTTAATTTTTAAATATATATATAATATGGGAGTTCGTGAAAATTCATTATCGTTTAATACACAATACTTTAATATAAGTGGAGGTGGTGTATTGTATCAATCCTCAAGAGATCCTAAGGAAGGTTTCGAGGAACATATAAATGAGAAGACAGGAGCCGTATCCTACTGGAGGGTTTTCTGGAATGGTATAGAAGGATATCTTTCCGATATTTTTGTATTAGAGCAGGAAATGAATGGCGCTAAGACAAATTTCTTATTTATAAAGATAAGCGATGAGGAAGGTAATTATGTTATAAAAGTTCCGTTGATGACCTCAAAAGGCGGGATTAATAGCTATGCTAAGTCTCTTGTAAGATACTTACCTAATATCGACCTAAAACGGAAGATTGTTATCAATCCAGCACATACTAAAAAGGGAGAGCAATACGCTCCTGGTAATTTCTTTATCTCATACGCTAGGGAGACTCCAGACGGGAATGATGAGCTTATCCAGCAATATTATAAGAATGGACAGAATGGATGGCCTGACAGAGTTGAGAGTACTGATATAATGGGGAATAAGAAGTTTGATTATACTGCCCAAGATGCTTTCGCCTATCAGGTACTTAATAAATACATTCAAAGCATTAAGACAGATGGGGTGAAACCCGCTCAGTCGGCAAGCCAAAACAACGTTGGTGAGGCTACAACGCAAACGCCCCCACCGTCATATCAGCCGCAAGCCCAGCCGCAGACGCCTCCTCCATCATACCAGCAGGCTCCGCCTCAGACAGCACAAGCTCCTTCTTTTGGAGGTCAGCAACAACCTCCTCAATATCCTCCTTTTGGAGATGACAATGATCTTCCTTTCTGATTAACTAATTGAAAATGAATAATTTAATGGAAAGTAATTTTAATATATCTACTAAAGTGAACCGTGTCTCGATGCCTACCCAAAATAAGGTAGATACGGTTATGAAGAACTTAGGGCATCGACCTTGTGTAGCGTATTCTGAGGAAAAGAATATGTATTATAAGGATGGAGAATGGGTAGCGTCAGATCTTGACGCTACTATCTTACCTCTTAGGGAGATGTTCGAAAAGACATCTGATTTGAAGTTAGGATTGAAGATCGTTTATTTAATAATCAAATTATAATGACCAGCATTGAGGATATTAAAAAACTTCTGGAGAGTAAGTCGTTTACATCAGCTAGAGACCTTGACGAGTTTGAGGAAAAACCGGATGATAAGCTTGATGAGGTTCACATGAATTGCGATCCAATGGTAGGGATAGTTGAGAAAGATGGTAAAATTTTTCTCAACTCTTTAAAATTCTCTAAGGCATGGAACTCATTGGGGAAGGATATTCCTATCAAGCAAGGTAATGCCTTCCCGTTGGGTCAAGGTGATGTTCTTGATATAGACACAGGCATATCGGCCTCATTCCCGGATGATACTGTCGGGATGGTTATGATGCTGCCATCGTTCACCAACGATACAGGCCTCACTTTGGTAGGATCACCGTTCGTTTTCTCTAATAACGAGAATATTACGATCAGAGTCTCTAATGTCCGTAAGGATATAGCTATAGTCGAGAAAGATAAGCATATAGCTGAGTTAATTATAGTCGGCAAGATAAAGGCCGATATTCGTAGAACTTATAAAAGTGTTGAGGATGTTCGGATTGAAGATAGTAAAGAGTAGTTATATAGATACTCTAAAACAGGATCTTGATGATGCTATTAGCTATTCAAGTAGATTAAAAAGAGATTATGAGGATGCCCGCAAGAAGATAACGGAATTAGAAGAGAAAGTAAGGTATCTTGATACGCTTGTCGATTCTCTTGATATGGATATAGATTCCAAGGATTCTCATATAGTTAAGATGGGGAATGAGCTTAGTAAATCAAGAGAGCTATATAATGAGTCGGTAAAAGAGAAAGAAACTCTTAAACGGGCTTATATGGATATCGAGAAGAAACATAAGTTATCATCTAAATTACTCGATGAGGCTAGAAGAAGATATAAGGAACTTGAGGATCAGAATAAGGCTATGTCAGATCGTATCAAATATCTTGAGGCAGAGCTTTTAGATAGCGATGTACCTGATGAGGTTGTTGTTGATGAGGATAAGATGGATCCTAATTCCGGTCATATTGATATACCTGAAAATAACGCTCCTGAGGTTACTGATGCCGATGCCGGTAATGATGTAAATGTCGAGAATAAGGTGGAGGATAAGAAGAAATCTAAGAAACGTAAAAAATCTAAAAAGGATGAATAAGATCTTGTTATTATTGATAACTATCCTTACCTTAGCGGTTGTCGGATGCGGTACGTCAAGAACCTACTATACGGAATATGATACTACTGATATATCTTATGTGGTGGATTCCATAGTGTCTTCCGGGACTTTGATGGGCCAATGGAAGGAGTGGAGGTTTACGCTGGACGACGGCCGGGTCGATAACTTTGGCTTTACCGCCCTGTACGACGCCAAGGGAAAGGCTAGGGGGTCTATACAGGTAAGGCAAAGATCCGATACGTTTAATATCAAGATAATAGATTATCATAAAAAGGATAAGTAATGGAATACGGACTAGGTTACATACCATCACCAGTGGATGACAGGGACGCTATTATGAATATGCAGCATGAGGCTGTCCCTGATGAGTATAAGATCAATAATGTCGATAGCGTAGTGGATCAAGGTTCTTCACCTATTTGCGCCGCTGTAAGCTTAGCTGAGATACTTAATTGGAGAAAGAGTATAAGGGCTATTAAAAGACCGGCTAAGATCTCTCCTTACGATATATATGATCTGAGAGAGGATAAGGATCAAGACGGGATGGTTCTTCGTGACGCTATCAAGTCTATCAAGAACGTAGGCGTAGATGGGGAGAAAATAAACAGTTACGCTAGGATCATAGATCCGGTATCGGCTAAGGTAGCTTTGATGCTGAATGGGCCTTTGGTTATAGGTCTGTATTGCTATAATTATGGTAATCGATTCTGGCAAGGCCAAGGGCAGAACTTGGGAGGTCATGCCGTTATCCTCACCGGCTGGGACAAGGCCGGCTTCGTCCTACAGAACAGTTGGGGGACGGGATGGGGTAGGTCTGGCGTGGAGACGTTCCCGTTCGAGGATTGGTGCTATATGCTAGAATGTTGGACAATAGTTTCATAAAGTTACTATATAAACTTCGAGAAATTCCGTCCCACATCCTCTTGTGAAAGCCGATATTCTCGCGAATAATACATAATTCATGCAACCCATAAAACATTTGCATGAATTATGTATAATAGCTAAAAGCTATTCCGATTATTAGCCTAAGCCTTGAGACAAAGGCTACGTTATTTGAGAATACATAGTTACCAAGGGATGTTTGCCCAAGTCCCTTGCTCTAAGGCAAGTGATTAAACAATGGTTGTATTCGGGCCATAGTGTCGCTTGCATCAAAACCTCAAAATAACATTGGCGATGGGCACTAACAGGGTTTTTACCCTGACTTATGTTGAATAAACATTGAATTAGTTTGTGAAATGGTGTATGTACAGGACATAGATGGTAAACCGATGATGCCTACGACAAGGCATGGGAAGGTTAGGCGACTGCTAAAAGACAGCAAAGCGGTCGTTGTGAACACATGTCCTTTTACCATCAAATTGATGTACAAGACATCAGATTACAAACAGGAAATTGTGTTAGGCGTCGATGCCGGAACCAAACATGTTGGTCTATCAGCAACGACGAAAAGCAAAGAACTTTACAGCAGTGAAGTTATTCTTAGAAGTGATATTGTAGAACTTTTGTCTACAAGAAGAGAGTCAAGAAGAACGAGACGAAATAGGTTGAGATACAGGAAACCTCGTTTTAACAACAGGATAAAAAGCAAACGTACAGGATGGGTAGCACCTTCGGTGAGGCATAGGATTGATGCTCATATCCGTGTTATCGACAACATCTGTTCTATCCTCCCGATATCCCGTATTATCGTTGAGGTCGCTCAGTTCGATACCCAGAAAATCAAGAATCCCAATATCTCCGGTAACGAATATCAGGAAGGAGATCAACTTGGTTTTTGGAATGTCAGGGAATATGTCTTGACAAGGGATGGGCATAAATGTCAACATTGTAAAGGAAAGTCAAAAGACCCGATTTTGAATGTTCATCACATCGAGTCTCGAAAAACAGGAGGTGATTCTCCCTCAAATCTTATTACCTTATGTGAGACTTGCCATAAGGAGTATCATAAAGGTAAAATCGATTTGAGGGTAAAACGAGGCAAGTCGCTTCGCGACGCAGCCGTCATGGGTATCATGAAATGGAAGTTGTACGAGGAGCTGAGATCCAGATACGACAACGTTTCGATGACGTTCGGTTATATTACGAAATACAATCGGATTAAATATGGAATTGAAAAATCCCATATCTCTGATGCTTTCGTTATTTCTAAGAATTTCAACGCTTTAAGGTTGGGATATCATTACAAAGTAAGGTTGGTTAGAAGACATAATCGTCAAATCCACAAACAAAAGGTTTTAAAAGGAGGGGTTAAAAAGCCGAATCAATCTTCTTTTGAGGTTTTTGGTTTTCGTTTGTTTGACAGGGTTATGTTTGAAGGCAATTGTTACTTCATATTTGGAAGACGCAAATCGGGTAGTTTCAATATCCGTGATATTGACGGTGGTAATCAACGGGATATTACGTACAAAAAGTTGAAATTATTAAGATGTAAACGTTTTATGATACAAAAAGAAACAAATTGACTAATTTAAATGAAAATATAGACATGGTATATTTAGGACCCGTAGCTCAATTGGTAAGAGCAATTGGCTCATAACCAGTAGGTTGTCGGTTCAAGCCCGGCCGGGTCCACGCTATTTTTTTGGGGAAAAACTAGCATAGAGTTTTGTCATTAGATTTAGAGTTTAGATTTTGTTTGATACCCTTGTTCGGGAGGATAGGGGTATATGGATCCGAGGATTATTGGATGATCGCCATAATATTGGAGATGCTGGTTCGATTCCAGCCGGATTCGCTAAAATATTGTTTTAATATGGATATTTGAATAAAGGGGAGTTAATTTAACGGATAGAATTTACGATTCCTAATCGTAGCGTGGATAAGGGTTCGATTCCCCCACTCCCCACATGGTGTTTTATTAAACATATTCTCGTAGGTAGGTGATTAACGATAACCGGTAGACAGCCTACGGGAATCAATAAAATCTTACGTGCTTAAGATCGCTTTCAGTTCTATTTTTCGTGTGTAATCTATAGGAGGGTAGCACGACCCTCCTATTTATAATAACTATTTGGTATGGATATTAATCAAATAAAAAAGTATCTACCAGCAGGATGGGATGTGGTTGATCTAATAGATCACGGTATAATCGATCTTGATATTATGAACGGAAAGATGATGGGGGAATATGTGGCTATGTTGATGATAAGGTCTTGTGAGAAGGCTACTAAGTCATATACCTTAACTAGTTTCTCGTTCCATGATAAAGATATGGATAAGTTGAGGATGTTGATAGGTAACGCTATAATGGCGGTAGGATATAGGAATAATCCTCTTACTGGAGATGGGAACACGGCGATCAAATAAAGGTGCTGAATATACTGAGAGAGGGATATTGGATATCCTTAACAGACAGTTCTTGGTATCTCCTAGATGGATTATAAACAACTTATATGTCTATAACTGGGAGTCCGATTATCTGGCTATAACCAGATCCATGTACGCATATGAGGTTGAGGTTAAGATCTCATTAGCTGACTATAACAAGGATTTCGAGAAGGAAGGCAAGCACCAAGTAATGCAAGGCTGGTTCGAGGCCCGGAAGCAAGCCCTATACGAGACCGGGGACTGGGTCAGGTACGGCCGGCCCAACTACTTCTACTACTGCGTGCCGGATGGGTTGGTTGATCCTAAGGACATACCTCCGTACGCTGGGCTTGCTTATGTTTGTGGCAGGAATTTGAGAAAGGTCAAGGATGCCCCTATCCTTCACCGTGATAAATTTGACCCTGAGGCTTATAAGATGGCAGATAAATTCTACTATAATTGGTGGAATGAGAGACGTAAGGCCAGACAGATAGAAGGGAAGGATATGAAAGACGAGTTCAGGAAAAGCATGAAAAAGGTGAAGGAGAAGATAACCGTCGATGCCAAGATCAAGGCGATGGAGGCGTTCAGGAACGTCTGCGATTACGCCTACTGGCCGTACGGGGGAAGAGGGGTGCCCGGAATGAGACCCAACTGTTCCGCTTGTGGCGAGGAATGTAAATTACAATGTCCGAAAGGAAAGGAATTTAAAAACAAGATACGATGAGTAAGATTAAAAATGTATTGGCAAGAGCTATTTCATTGGCGTCAGAACAACCAATGAGTTATAATGAGGTAGAATCATTACTTGAAGATATAGATGCTTGTAAGGTCAAGATCTGGCTGGAAGAAGGGGCTAAGATGCCTAAATACGCCCATGAGGATGACGCTTGCATGGATCTGTTCGTTAAGAACATAGAACTTGACAGTGGTAGGATCATATACCATACTGGCGTACATGTAGCCTTACCTGAGGATTATGAGATGGAGATCCGACCTCGTAGCAGCATCACCAAAACCAAGTCCATTATCCAAAACGCCCCGGGAACTATTGACGAAGGATATAGGGGTGAGATTATGGTAGTATGTAGACGTATAGATCGCTATGGAGATCCTTCTTATTCGGCTGGAGATAAGGTAGCTCAATTGCTTATCCGAAGACGGGAGCGTATCGTATGGGATCAAGTAAAGTCATTAGAGGATCTTGGAGAATCAGAGAGAGGAAATGGTGGGTTTGGTAGTACTGGGAAGTAATTAATGCCTTATGAGTGGAAGAGTTAAGATAAAGCCTAAGGATAAGGATAAGAAACCTAAGACCGATGTATTTAAGGTGATAGAAGACAGGTTTAAGAACATGAACGAGCTTCGGGGTCTTATCGACATGGATCCAAGGAAAGGGCTGGTCAGGATACGGGACGGAGCCGGATTCAGGGAGGTAGAGCGGGGCGGATGCCTGCACCGGAACTACCTTAACCTGTTGGAGGAGGAGCTGGGAGCTAAACTATCAATAGATCTGATTGATAAGTATGTTAAAAGAAAATAGCACATCACCTACCCTAGTAATTACCTAGGGTAGGTTCGTTTTATATACCGAAGTATCTACCACGATCTGGTTATCCAGATCCTCAATCAACTCAATGATTTCATCCCTGATATCGTAAGAAAGCAAGATCGGTATTATAGTTAGTATAAAAGATAGTATTATTCCTGATCCTATTATGATAGTAATATCATCACACTCTATATCTAACATAGGCATGACAAACATCAACCCGGCCGTGAATATCATCACGAATAACGCTGATATCTCATTTATCATATCCCGCTCCATCGTATCCTTAATCATATCTCCTCAACTTTAGCATGGTTTATTATCCTACTGATATGACGGATACTTAATCCAGTCCTGTCCTTTATCTTGCCATATACGTAGTTCCTTGACATGACAGTAGCCAAATCACCTAGCTCGTCCAGTATCTCGTTATACATCCTATGGATCTCGTTGTTGCGGATGACCGTACTGTCCCTTACATATATCTTCTCAACATCATCGTCGCAGAAGAAGATCTTAAGCTTATGAAATATGTCTAACATGATTATAGTTTTTCCCCAAAGATATGAAATTTTGAGGATAAAACCAGAAGGAAGCCAAAAAGAACGGGGAGGCGGTGTGAGGGCTGGGGATGCCCGGAAGGATGGAAGCCAGCCCGTTCTCTTGGATTCAGCGACATGATCTGAGAATAAATCATATATTTGTATGTACAAAATACATAATGATATGGAATTAATAAAATTAACTCAATGGGGGGGGGGGTATTTTCCGTCCTCCATAAAAACAATAGATTATGTTAAGAAGAAGAATGTTAAGTCAAATGCCATTCCCGCCATCTAGTAACGTGAATGACGCTTATTTTTACGTGGAAGCTCCATGGATAAAAGATCTATCAAAATATAATATGAATGTGGATGGATCTATGTATATGGATATTGATAAATATAATGGTAAATATGTATTTTCCATGGGAAGAGTAGGAACCTACAATTCCTATATCAAATTTGATAATGACTCGAATATATTACCATGCCCTCAACCAGATAACGAAATATCCATAGAAGCGTTGCTCTATTTAAATACACAACAGGAAGGAAGATATTATCTCTTCGCTCCATATGGAACCCAATCTACTACACAAAGCTATTTATGTATCGGTGTTAATGTCTCATCATATGGGACTTCCCTTTTTTATACCCAAGGACGATCTGTGGCTATACAACCATATCAGTGGATACATGTAATGGCGTCGTGGAGAAATGGGTATTTAAGGGAATATATTGGAGGAGTACTGAATTATGAGGATGCGACTAATGTGATGTATACACGAAACTATCAAACATATTATTTTAATATAGGAGGATATCCATCAGCCTACGACATGGGACTCCCGGGAATGTTTAGGTATGTAAGGATCTGGAATTATGCTAAGAACTTTGACTTGGATAAATTCGTGCCGGATACTTGATCATACGATATTAAGGTGGTGGTCGTGCCACTACCTATCTATTATTCCATAATAAAGATATATACCAAGGGAAGTAGCCGGCGGAAGCCCCGATGGGTAGGCCCGGAGGGATGAAGGGAGGTCTACCTCCCTTTGGTACTAAATCCTCCTCATAAGATATCATGATGGTGCTACAATTATTATATTTACGTTATAGGTATTATTGTAAATGCCAGTTCCAACGGCAATAGATTGACATCCCTCACAAGCATTGGCTGTTATACAATAACCACTTGTTATAAGATCACCTTGCCAAGTTATACGAGCTTTATTTGTAATATGATTATACAATTTAGGCATGTAAGTGAAATTGATGATCTCCTCAGGATCGGTTATCTCCGTTATAGGAGTAAATTCAGTTGTCCTATCCCCGTATAACTCCGTATCAGCTAAATCACAATGCACACCAGAATCATATAGATACGTAAGAGTCCCTTTTGAAACACCTCCAGTTGTGCCTAATAAAACGTTGTACTCATATTGTTGATCCTTTGAAACTATCTGTCCACCTATTCTTATAACTTCTATCTTCTTATTGCGATATATATCAAGATAAGATCCGTTAAAATCAGATTGATATGTATCTCCATCAATATATATATCTACAGGATTAGGACACATGATCTTGTCTATATTAATACGGTAGTGGATCTTACCGGAAGAAGAAGTCCTGCGCCTAAACATACCCCCTCCTTATCTGATGGTTAAAATACTCCCCCCCTCCACAAAGTTATCTGTAATATATTGATACATGATTAAATAATTTAAGTTACGTACAAATATAATAAATTATATTAGATGGGGGAGGGAAGATACCAAGGAAGGTGGCTGGCGTCATACCCGCCGGGAAGGCTATAAGGGATGGGAGCCAGCCCCGTTCTATTGGGTCAGTAGGGTGTATGATCACTCGATGTCACGTACAAATCGAACAGAAGAGGTTAGGCGCTTGTATCGGGTGAATGTGCGCCCATTGTTGAATAGTACGATCCATCCGGAGTTGGAGCTATGCTCTGAACTAGACCAATAATATCTGGTATCTAACGGCTGTCCACCAATAGCCAATAACGCGTTATTGACGCTAATCAAGTACATATATATCAATGAAAGCTGACCACATGATGGGATATACCAATCATCATATCCTTTAGCGTCAGCACTAGCTAAGAACGTATTAAGTACATGACCGGCTGTCGCATAGGAAGTATAAGAACCGCCACCGGTAGTCACCCCTTTTAATACATTGGAATTCGCTTTCCCATCCCAATCAGATAAAGCCCCATTCGTCCAGGAGCTAACATCATCCGGAAGATATGGAGTACCTTTGTATGAATCTTGCTCAGGTTTCAGGAAACCAAAATCATTGCTCCCGTCTACTTTGTCATAATTTGTAATGCCGGTCTGATCCGTACCATATTCACCCCAATAAAAAGAGTAAGTCTTGTTAGAAGAATAGGGCAAACCGGACGTGGCTGTTTTGTAGCTTTGATTAGAATCTTCATTCTTCTCAATCATGATCTTATGATCATCATGTACAATAGCTACGGATATACATTGATAATCCGCCTTTGACAAAGGTATTAATCTACCATCCTGTTTAACGGCATAAACGCCATTATCAACAGGGGATTTATAACTTGAATAAAATCTCCTCCTTATCATAAGAATAAATTTTTACGGAGGATATAAATACCCCTCCCCATTATGTATTTAACTTCTTTATTCATAATATATTATGTTTTAATTATATCGCAAATATAACAAATTAAATGAGATGGAAGTTGATATGGTTGTGAGGAAGTATGAGGGATATTCGGGGAGGATGATATGCGGGACGTTATTGGAAGGATGAGGTGGGGTATGATGGGAGGGGGATATGCGGGACGGACCACCTCCCCGAAATCGGCCCGGTCGGGCTGCCGTTTTTTGGTCTCACCCCCCCCAACCCGCAGAAATCAAAAACGGGAACGGCAAACGACCAGCTAGCCGAAAAAGGAATGCTTATTTTATGTTTAATTTGTTGATTATCAATGATATAAACCAATATTTTAATATACATTTACATTTGATTAGTTTTATTATATATAATCGTTGAATTTTTATTGTAAAATATTTGTTTGAAAATAAAACATGTACTATATTTGCAATGTGAGATAACAATATTAACAAATAAGGCGTGCTAGATGCCTATACAAGTCCCCAGGGCAAGGGCAAATCTAATGACAAGTAAAGATCTTAACAAAGTACAAAGTGAGGTAAAAAAAGCAAGTGAAAAGACGTTAACCGGTGCAGTAAAGGCTTGGTGCCAGTTGTTTAAATCTGGCAAAGAGGTAAATGAGATACTAAAGGATAACGATATTAAAGTAGATAAGGCTATTGTACCTGCTTTGGTTGCTTTGGCAAAAGATAAAGAAGTTGTGATGCAACTTTGTAAGGAGATACTGCCACGTGTAAATGATACCTTTTGCGCTTATAAAGAGATCGAAAGAGAATATTATGACAAGCAAGATCAGGCAAACAATAGCAAGCTACCATTAGATAAGGTAAATAGTATAGCCGTATTAGGCAATATGCATAAACGTTTCGGATATTGCGAACCTATAGCATACATTGACACGGATAACGTACCCTATTACGAAGTGTTTAATGGATCAGACAAACGTATTGTAAAGTGCGCCGTACCTATCAAGCGATACACATATAATTTGATAGCCAAATGTATCACTTACTACCTAACACACCCTAAAAATGATAGATAAATAGACGGGCTATAATAGCCCGTTATGGTTGCATACTCTTGCGTCCTCGTCGCGCAACCGGACTCAGACTAAAAGAGCTAGTTATTTAACATATTAATATAAGCATACACAAGCGGGTAGGGGTATAGCCGTTGGCGTTCGATAACTTGTGTAGATAGGCCGCCGCTTAACAATGTGGTCTAGGTTCGTATTCAGTCGTAGTATGAACCATTATCCTTTGGGCTTGTATCAAGACGGGTTAATACGTCCGGTTTCCGGATAGGCCGTGTAAAACACGGGGTATATTGGTGTATATACGTATATATAGGGCGTATGTCTATACGTTGCTAGAGTAGCACGTATGGAGTGCATAACGGTGTTATAACCGTGCCAATATGTCAAAGCAATAACGTTTAAGGTTGCTTAAATACTTAAGCGTTATATGTAGTAGCAAAATAACAACCCTTACAAGGGTGTTTTGTGCGGTTAAATTGACGGACAAAATGCGCCTTGTCGGTACGTATCACGGGTAACGTATGTGCATATTTGGCCGGCTTCGTTGTCGGCAAAGGGACTAATCCAAAGGGAATAGGGGGCGTGTGGGCGTTCGGCTAGTCGTATCGATAACGCCGGCCGTATTGTCCCCGGCTTACCGTTTCTTATTGGTGCAATTTAAAATGAATAAATTATGTATAGGAGAAAGTTTGATAATCTTAATAGAAAGCTAGCATTTAAAAAGGAAAAGGCTTTAGACGCTGCAAGAAAGTCTAAAATTGAGTTCTACGTTGAGCTTACCAAAGAGCTATACAAGTCTAATAAATTAGATTGTAGTAGGGAATCTGATAAATGTAGGCGGAAACGTGTTAGTTACATGGCAAACAAATTACGGCAATAGATCGTTTGTTTTTATTTGATTTTAAAGTTTGTGCCCTTTCGTACTATAGTTATATAGGACGAAAGGGCTTTTTTGTGCCTATATTTTACAAAATGATAGCATAATCATATGTTTTACTTACACATAAAAGTGTTAAGGCGGCAAATTTTAAGCCTTGATCGAAAATGTGTAAGTAAAATGCTTTATTTAGCATTATTTTGTATACATATATATCCATGCGGACGGGTATATTGTGCCCTTATGTATGGTTTTGCGCTTGAATCGATCCTAAAAGGTATATAATAGAAGGTACTTATTGTATATTTTTTATCTATGTTTGGGCTTATCTTTCCCTAGAGGTAGCTCTAGGGGTTGATATATATTATTTTATTGATACTCAATTAATTATGTTATTTGTGTTCAATTTTAAAATCGTGGTTACTTATTGTATATTTTTTATGGGTATATTTATATATTTCGTACTCATTTTGTTTTGTGGGTACATGGCGTTTGAGTTGGGGCGGTATGTTATAGCTACGGGCGACGCCCTGCCTATAATCATAGTTTCTTTATTGGTTTTATTATCAATATATTGTATTAGGCAAGTATATAAGGCAATCAAGAACAAAGACCTCGATATCCTAGACTGAATCAGCGTTCCACGTGGAACAATCGGGAGGAAGGTCTCGGTTTTTGTGCTGGGAGTTGGTGGGGTTGATTTGTTTTGCGGGAGGGGACACCTCCAGACAAGGTAAATCAAGATAAATCAAGGGGAATCGAGGGAAAATTAAGTAGCCCAAGTGAAATAAGGGGAATAAGTGGGATAAGGATAACCTCCAAACAATGGTACCCTCCAATACAGATAGGGATCTTATGGGTATGG
>ENA-OOXM01001939-OOXM01001939.1-human-gut-metagenome-genome-assembly--contig:-NODE-1939-length-14375-cov-12.996648_pt1 | contig 14375 bp, 11 predicted proteins | sample MGYA00241589_ERZ501347 | MGnify/ENA primary metagenome ERZ501347 (study PRJEB25962, sample SAMEA2042832) | human gut metagenome | biome: human gut; feature: human-associated habitat; material: faeces...
TGCCGCACCTCGCTCGCCGTATCGGCACTTAGAATTATGCGGTATTGCCATAAATTTGATTGTGGTAAAAAAGTTATGATATGGCAGTACGTTTGATATGGGCAGGTTTTATGTTCTCATCTCAAAGCGCTCTTTTCATCATTTTGGGGTGGACGGACATAACGCAGCATGCCTTCTTCGCAGGCACCGAATCGTAAATAGTTGAATTTTGCTTCATTCAGTGTTATTCCATGGTTAGAGTCGCTGGGTTCATCATTAGAAGCAATGAATGGGTCATTCTCCCAAAAACAGACAGGGCAAATATACCCGCAGTCTTCGCCTGGTGAAACGTTATAGGTGAAATATCCACAACAAGGACATTGATATTTTTCCAAGATATGATTACCTCTGCAAACTGGAACTTGTCGGGTTCTTTACATAGATAAAATATTAATTTTTCTTTCCACACCTAAAAAAAATAAAGTCTGGCTGATGAATAACTCCTCCAAACATATCTGTTCGCTTTTCTCTAATTGATTCTGGTACTTTTGATTCCTGACATTCCTCAATAATAAATCCAGCAGAAACAATATCATTTATTAATGTTGAAATCGTTCTATGATAAAGTTCATATTCATCTACTACCCAATGAATAACACGCTTACCCTCTATTCCGTAATTTCGTAGATTAGCATATAATCTTTCTCCAGTTTCTGTTCTGGTATATCTGTCAAAAGTCCCATCATATGCTGTACTTATTGGGTGTGACATCGAAAAAACACATTTGCCATTTTCATTCAAGTGACTATAAATCTGTTTCATAAGCCTTTCAAAATTTTCTACATAATCAAAAGCCAATGAACTTGTAATAACATCAAACTTTTCCTCTAAATCATCCAATTCTTCAAAAGCCAGTCTTCTGTATTCAATATTAGAGGCAGCATTATTTTTTCTTGCATATGCTAACATTTTTTCCGATATATCAATTCCAAGAACGGATAACGCCCCTTTCTTTGAATATTGAAGTGCATGTTGCCCCATACCACATCCAATATCTAATACTTTCTTTTTATATAGTTCAGGTATCATTCCTAATATTATTGGTGTCTCAATAATATCATTAAAATTGATTTCTTTGCTACGTATTTTCTCGAAGTTTTCGTAAAATAAATCATTATCATAAATATTTTGTTTTGACATTCTGCAACCAGCCTTTCATATAAAAAATTATTTTTTGTTTTCTTCTACTTCCATCTTCTTGTCTTTCGGGCAACAAGCATCCTTCTCTTTCAGCTCGGTCAATTCCGATTGAGCTTTTCCTTATTGTTTCGAAATTTTTGGTGCCTAACACCATTAAACACATTTCACAAAACTCTTTTATTGTTGACTATATTTAACTGCTTTCACAACTGTCTCAATGCTATTAATTGTTAATGCGGCATCAATAATATTGGTGATAATGGTAACAATCAGAACTCTTTTGTTATAACTGCCATCAATAAGTCTCACACGGTCCCTTGTAACACCCAAAATTCCAAATGTAACAATAAAATACCATTCGGATTATTCGTCCAACATCAGCTTGCCTTTCTTAGCCTTATTTTTTAATCTCTGCATCTGTTCTTTTTCTATCTGCTGGATACTTTTTTCCGGTGTTGGCAAATCTTCCGGCATAGTTCCTCCAATCTTTTCAATCGCAGTTCTTACCTCTTTTCCAACATTATAATGCACTGATGTCGCGGTTTCCGCACCGACAATTTTATCTTTTCTTAATTTTTCTTCTGTCTGTGATATTCGGAACAGATTAGCAATCAACTCTGTACTTCCCATGTAATCAAGAATTTTCTGTCCTACTTCTAATTGTTTTTTCGTATGAATATCATCAACATCTAATCCACCGTATAGCCCCATATATCCGGCATTTTGAAAAATTGCAAATTCCTCATTCGTAATAACTCCTGCATTATGTGCTGTCTCTGCCAACATTTGATTCCACTGTTTGATGTCTCCCCTGACAACAAGTCTTCTGTTATCTTCGTCCAGTTCATTAAAGTGGTCAGCAACTTCCTGCCTGTATGTCTGGATTGCAAAATATGTCTGTCCTAATGCAATGACCTCTTTTCTTGGATCTCCATTCTGAACGATCAGATAACATGCATATCTTGACAGTTCATAATCTTTTTTTGGTTTCGTGGTGACTCCGGCTTCAACGATTTTCCTGACCTCGGGAAAATCGTCTGGAATACTGTGCCCGCTGTTTTCACATGCGATCATTGCTCTTTTAATTACTTTTGCAAAATTCTCCCATTTTGCATAATCAAGTGCCGGTCCCAATTCTCTCGCACTCCAATACTCGCTTCCATCTTCCCGGATATGCTTGATATCTTCAAATCGTTTATACTCTATTCCTTTTAAATCACTCATTCTCTTGCTCCTTATCAAACTTTTGGCTGTATATGAAGAATGTAATCTCCATGCACAACCGAAACCATTTAACACTATGCTTTCATCTACTCGGCTTCTCACACTGTTTTTGCCTGGCTGACCCATTCTATTTGATCTCTGCTTTTCACTTCCTCTGTAATGCCTTCCTGTTGCATAATCTGATTCATGAGAAAATCTCTGCGTTCTACACACTGCTTATTTAAGTCTTTCAAATTGTGTCACAATTTCATTTTTACCATATTAGTGACAAATAATAAACTTTTTTAAAATCAACTATATGATGTTGGGGTCAAAAGCCCCTCTATAGTACCTTGAAAAGTTCATATATTTTGTAGTAAATTCTCCAAAGTATCACCGTTTGCGATATAATAGAGATAACCTATGAAAGCAGGTATTCTCTATGTCATTTAAAGAAAATGTGTATCAACAGCTATCCATTACAGACAGTTTTTCGGGTCTTACAGCAGAGAGCAAAAAGCTTTGGAAAAGTCATGGGCAAAGGTCTTTGCGGATGAGCTTTTCCCGGCAATTGATGAAAAAAGATTTGCCGTTCTTTACAGCGGCCAGGCATCCAGACCGAATACACCGGCCAACGTAATCGTGGGCGCACTCATTATCAAGGAAATGTTTGACTACTCTGATGATGAGATGGTTGAAAATCTGATGTTAGATCTTCATCTTCAGTATGCTTTGCACACGACAAGCTTTGAAGAACAGCCGCTTAGCGATAAAACTCTCAGTCGCTTCAGAAAGCGCTGTTATGATTATGAAATGCTTCATAATGCAGATCTTTATCATGACTGCGTTAAAAACCTGAGCAGCACCATTGCAAAAATCATGGGTATCAACGGACGTGTCCGCCGTATGGACTCCATGATGATTGAATCCAACATCCGTAAGCTCAGTCGAATGGAACTACTGTACACCTGTATTTCCAAACTGATAATTCTAATGAGTAAAACCGATCAGGAACTGTTGCCTGAACAGTTGAAGCACTATGCAGAGCCAAATGATTTTAACCAGGTCATCTATCATCAAAGAAGTACAGAAACTGACGACCGGATGCAGACGCTTTTAAATGATGCAGGTGTCATTTATGACCGACGAAAAATTATTAACAGTTGACGAAATATGCCATTATTTTGGCATTGGAAGAAACACAACCTATGAGTTAATACACTCTCACAAACTCAAAGCATTTAAAGCTGGAAGAAACTGGCTTATCCCTCAGCAATCAGTTCAACATTACATACAAAATGAACTTGATCATATTTCTTCTGATGAATCATAAAGCATATCGTGATTATTCCCACCCGTATGTAATCCCAACCTATGTCATTCATTTTATCTTTTTCTGATTTATGCCATATCGGCTTACGCACGATATGGCTGTCAGATGCCGCTTTTTTACAAAATGGTTAAGATATCATTATTATCGTAAAATAAGGTCATGGAAATACCATAAAACCATGACCTTATTTTCATACAATTTTTTTAATAAAAATCCTTAAATTGGTAAAGCCTGTCTATCAATACATCCATAGTCCCTTTTTCTTCTTTTAGTTCTTTCAGCGTAAACAACCTCGGCAATTCAATCATTCCATCCGCAGAAATCCACATTTCATGCATATCTAAAATTCTTGTGTACAACCTAATGCGTTCTTCTACACTTGCATCCTTATTATAAGCATAGGCAAGGTATTCTATATCCATATTGGGATAGAAAAAATTCAACGGTCTGCCAAATCTCTGTTGATATTCTTTATTTCTATCTATAATATCCTGTATCAACCGCCGAATATCCTTTTCATCTAATAGTGGGATCAATTCCACAAGTAAATCTTGCACGCCATCCCATTCCCAATTCGCATAGTCTTTCGGTCTTTGCATAATAAGAGAAAAAATCTCTTCTGTATAGGTCTGCTCTCCCTTTTGGACTGACTGCTTTAACAATGGCAGAATAATTTTCCACTCGTTACTACCAATGCTTCTTTTTTGAAAAACTTTTACAACATAATTTTGCAACGATTCCTCAAAAATAATAGTATCATCCATTTCAAACCACCTGTTTGGTATCTTATACGTATCACGTAATTTACATGTTTTTTCAAAACAATCTGGTTCGATTTTTTTCATTTCTTCTGCAATTACTATTTCGTTCTTTTTTGCGTTAGCTAATATAGCCGTTTTCAAATCCTCTCTATAAACTGCATTTATATTATTATAGTATGAATATTCTGAACTTCCTTCTAATACCGGAAATACCTTGCACACACATTTCCAAAGGCTAAGAAGACTGTTTTTGCCCTCATTACTATTTTCCAAGTATGCAATTACTGCGTCAAAAACTGTTTGACGCCATTGTGCATCTCCACTATTAGGTATATAGCTAAATCGAATTATATCATTTATTCCACATCTGCCTGCAGATGAAGCAACAGCAGCATCCACATATACATCTGCCCTGTTATCTCCTGTTTCACTAATCACACCCGATATATTAAATAGCCGCATGCCCAAAGATTTCCATATTTGAGGGTTATCAAAAGAAATATTTTCATACCACCTCAACAAATTATAACCGCCATATTCTTTACCACCAGAATATCCTAAAATTCTTTTTGCTTTTAACAAATTTTCGGCCGCCTGAACTTTTTCAGTCCACCTCATTCTTTTTCCTATTTTTATGAATATTGCAGCACATTCTTTAATGTCTTCCTGTGGCATCTTCCATACCATTCCTTTAGGAGTCATCCATAAATCAAATATCCGTTCTAATACATTGGCTTCCTTTTCGTTTCTTAAAACATATTCCCATAAATTTTCTATGAGCCAGCAAGACTTTTCCATACGCTTCTCAATAATAGGCAATGCTAATTTTTTATATTTCTCATCCAATTTATCTAATGTAAATAGCATTACGACTATCAGATGTTGCTGAAACTCCCTTATTTTTAATTGCACTCCTACATCCATGCGAGACTCTCCACGAAGAACATCATATACATATTTGCAGAAATCATCATCCGAAATTCTTATTTCTCCGCCGCAAGCTACTCTATTTAAATCACTTACGAAAAGGATTTGGTTTACTAAAAGTCTCCATAAAAACTTATTCCCTTGATTCTCTTCCCATTGAGCAATTCCTTCCGCAGCAAAATCTATACACTTGCGAGTATCACAATAAGAGTACGCCCATACTTTATATAAGAATTCAAGATATTTATTATCCTGATTAGTAATGTTTGTTAAATTCGGACACTCCGTGACAGCACATCCCAATACAAAAGTATATATATACAACACTATACTTTGCAAATTATCTGCTATCCCTTTTGTGTAATGCTTTGCAAAATATTCAATAATTTCCTTTTTCCCGGTAAGGAGCAGCTTATCCATAAACTTGTCATTATCATCCGGATAATAACATTTGATCAGCTGATACATTTTATCAATTCCGGCTATGTCTATACTATCTTCACAAGCTTCAAAAACTCCTTTCGCAAAGAATGCCTCGGCATCTTCCTCTCCCTTTTTTAAACTCTCGTCTTCAAATAGTCTTTCTCCAAATATAAAACATAATTTCCCAGACATCCGTAAAACATTCTTCAATGTATCATTAAAATTATAATGGTGCTGCTTTTCCTCCTCCGATGCATACTTATTTCCAATTTGCCCAGGAGTTCGATTCCCAATCCATCTCTTAAATGTGCTTTTTGCCCTATCCTCATATCCTGCCTCTGCTAATTGCTTTATTTGTACCAAAGCTCGGAGCAATTCTCCTGCCAATATATTTTTTTTGCTAAGTGCCTGTTTTTCACAGGGAAGCAATTCTTCAACATTACCTAAATACTCCTCATCCGGGAAAATAGAATTCTGATATTGCGTTATTGTGCTTATTGCACATGATACATCAACCAAACATTCCAGTTCTCCATTCTCTGCCAATACTTCAAGTACCGTATATGTTTGATCCACTAATTCGTTTAAAGGACGATTTTCGATTACTGCTTCATAGGCATATCTTGCATTAAAATATCGCGGTATTTCTTTTCTGCGGTTAGCCATAGTCAAACTTCTGAACAGAGAATCATGCTTTAGTGCAACATTAGTATTTTCTTTTAATATATACTCGCAAACTTTATCAGCCACTATACGCTTGCTCTCACCGGATTTTTCAAATATCTTCCTTAAAAATAACCGAACATCATTTACGTATGCCAAATAAGCCCCTTTATCATTTTGAACAATGAGTGGTTCTATGCCCTGCATCCAGCATACAAGCTGAATATCCGTTATCTCAATAAAATCTTGAAGCAGTATCTGTAGCAATTCTAAAGTAATCCCTCGATTTAGTAATGTCATAGCTCCAGATAATACTATCTCGACATGCTTATACTGAATACCCCACTTGTCCATTGCTTTTTGCCAAATATAATCATAGTAAGCATCTACTCCATTCGCCAGCTTTCTTTCTGTGATGTATTTTTCATAATTATAGATAGAATCATGCCCCTTAGTATCATAAACCGCATACATAACCGACAAAGCATTTCCTTTTGTTACTGAAAGAATATATTCTGCAATTTCCTCAACCGTGGCATCTCCAAAATATATATTACCATTTGTTAATAACTGCTTAATATCATCACAGTCCAATGCCGGAACAGTCTTTGTTATTACATCATCTCCGTCTATCCATACAGGATACTCCGGGTTATTTGAATATGGCTGCCCTGCAAGCAAAAACACGACTCCTTCTGGCAAACGACTCGGAGATGGTAAAGTTTTTAAAAATGTATTCTTCTTTCCTGCACGTGCCGCATGATCTATCCCATCTACCGCAATAACAGTTGTTTTTCCTGTTTTTTTATACAAACAGTTTGCCAAGCGTAGGACTTCTATAATTTTTTTATCAATCGAATTAATAGCTTCAACTGCTACGGGAACATTATATTTTTCCATGCACCCTTCAAATTTATCTTTTATTTGAATCAAAGTATTTTTCCAAAAATCCTCTGGCGAATATATCCCCTCATCCGCCGGCATCACATCATACTCCACCTGTAACGGCTTAAATGAATGAAATCTTGTAGTAATAATACTATTATCTTCATTTGCCATGTAGTTAATAATATTAGTCTTGCCAGATCCTGGCTCACCAGATATGAAAAATACCCCTTTATTTACGTCTAAAATTGTATCCTTCAAATTTTTTATCCATCGTACCCGTGACTGAAAAAAAGGCTCTTCTGTTGCAAAATTATGTTCTCCAATAAGTTCATCTTTTTTTAGTCCCAATACTGATAAAACCTGCTCTTTTGTAATTTCTTCTTTAGGACGGGTAGAAACCGTCCACTCCGTAAGCCCTCTTAGTAACCGATTATGATATTTATCACATTGGCGTTCATCAACGTTTAAAAAGAACAATAATTTTTCATTAACAATTTTCTTTAAATTGTCTACATCATTTTTTTCTTTAGAATAAATCTGAAATTCTTTTAAAAAAATCAGCTTCTCTTCATCAGATAATGACGGCATTTGTCGCAAAATATTGTCAAAAGCAACTTTATACATTTTTCCTGTTTCACGCTCTGAGACCTTACAATGGTTTAACATTGTGGAAAACTGAACATCCGAAATAGATTCAGCAACATTCAATTCTTCTTTCAATGCTTTCCAAAAATCTTTTAATGGTGGTCTTTTATAACCTTTTCCTTTTGCGGGTGTATAATTTTTATTGCCGATTTTTCTATTTGTATATATAATCGGAATACATTGCCTATATGTATCTTTGACTCTTTTCCAATCATCGCTATATTCTTTAATATACGCCTGCTTTGTTTTCCCATTTTCTGTATGTTTACAAAACAAAAAGGTATATGTTAATGCAGCATCTTTTCTGGTATGTTTTACCTGGATACATTCTAACTTTTTATTATCATATCTTACTACAACATCATCCAGCCCCTGCTGCTGAGATGCCTGCAATGTCACTCCTACAACACCAGAATCGGGATTTAGCAAATCAAGTACCTTTTCCAATCCAACATACCATTCATACCAATATGCATCCGCTATACCAGCAAGTAAATTTTCTCCCATTTTTTCACCACCATTTCTGATTATTTACAATATTATAATCTATCCAAATATTATAACCTCTTGTTACAAATCATCTGGCTTCCAATTAAGAAAAGTTCATATTGACATTCTTTTGAAATGTTTCTTTAGCATCCGTCATTTTGTCTGTATCATATCTACATTATTCATGCAATCTAACACTATTGTATTCTATAAAAATCATTCAAGCAATCCTTTTTATTATGATAAAACTTTATCATACAAATGATATGAGGGTCCAAAGGTATAAGCGTAAATAATTGTTTTAATTGTTTTTGAATTATAAACAATTAAGTGATAAATACCAATGGAATCGCTTGAATTTCATTGCACAATTTTAAAACAATTGACACAATTAATATTAAAATGACCTTTTGACCATCGAATCATACAAATATATTTGTAAAAGATAGAAAAGACAATACTCATCTTTTCTATCTTTTTATTATTCTATTACACAGCACTATTTTTATAGTTTATTTCGCAGTTCCCTCTTATACTTGTAGTATGTCCCCCTAGCAATCCCTATCAGCTTCATACATTCCGAATCATCCAGTGAACCCTCAAAATCCTTACTGTATTTAATAATCTGCTCTTTTGAAATAATAGATTTCTTTGTTGTCAGCTTCGTTCCAATGGGCTGTCCAATCTGCTTGCCATTAAGGCGAGCAGTTTCGATTCCCTCTTTTGTCCTTTGGTGCAAGTCGGCAACTTCTTTTTCAGATTGTTCAAATGCCAATCGTATCTGTTTCTCTGCAAGTTTAAGTATGTATTGGTTCAGAGCCGCAATAATGGTTTTTATCAATTCATCCGTAGCCTGATCTCCACTATCCATTGTAATGCTAATCTGGTCATCAATCGCCTGTTTATATGTTGCTGTGTTGATATGCGGCTCTTTAAGAAATACCAGATTGATATTTCGGTTGAACAGTTCCTGATAAAGAGCAAACCCCTCCTCTGCAGTTCGGCTCATTCTGGATACGCTATCAAAAATAATCTGATCCCCAGATTTTACAGTACGTAGGATTTTGTCAAATTCCTTTCTCCCCTGAAACTTCGTTCCGGTATAAACTTCCTTTACAATATGAGCCCTCGGGTATTCTTTTAGTATATTCCGCACCTGCCTGTCGATACTCTGCTTCGGTGTAGATATTCTGCAATAACCATAATCCATATTTTATATCCATTTCTATAAAAAAATAGTGTCAAAAGTAACGACCGACAGATAAAGCACTGATTTTATTCCAATCAGCCTACCTGTCAGCCGCACTTTTGACACAAAAAACAATAACGTCACTTTTAATACTGTATTATTAGCCAATTCCTCTAAACCACCAAATTCTATAATACAAAACCGGCAATTCTCCAGAGCTAGCTGCCTGTTTATCTCAGCCAACTATCGAAACAGTCTTTGTTCTTTAATGATGTAATCATTTATTTCGTATCCAATTGATTGATTACATCATTTAACACATGCACTAAATTCTTAATCAGTTGATTATTTATTTGCTTTCCCATGTTTTCGTACAATTCTAAATCATCTGTTTCTTCACTATGTCCTATTTCGTTTCTGATATATGTAAATATATCCTCATTAAATTCTTTATTTTTTCGACGTGTGGGTTTAAATGATACATAAGGATATTTATCTATGTTATTTTTTAAATATTCCGTTACATAGGATTGAGCTGGATACGTATGTCCTTCTGATAATAAATCTAGTAAGAACTGATACAAACTCATATATTGCATTATAAGGTTCGGATTATGCAATATTCTGAAAATCCGCTCATACTTTAGGTAATGTCTATCAATCGATGTAGGTGTATCAATCACTGATTTGTATATATAGTCTGCATTATAATTTCTTATAATTCTAAGACTATCCCTAAGTTCTACATGATCATAACAAGATATTTGGTTTTCATCATGGACAGATTCTAAAATACGGACTGGCTGGAACACTTCTGTTTCTGTATTCGCTATTAAATTGAAACATACATGGTTGAGAAATCGTTCTATTTCTTTATTATGTTCAAAATAATGTATATTTTCTTTTAATGTCACAATCATTGATGTGATATCATCTGATATATATATAGATTGAATCAACGAGTGATTTATATCATAACTTTTATTATCTTTCAGTATTAGATTTTTGAAGCCTCTTAAGGCATACTGGATATAATTCTGTTTGGGTTGAGGAATGCTTTTTTGACTCTCTATTCCATCTCGAATTATCTCAGATGTAGATTTCCCTGTATCTTTTGAAAGCTGATCCAACGAATTTTTTGTTTCTTCATCTACTCTAACTCTTACAACATGCTCTTTAATGTCTCTCATACTACTATTTCCTCCCTAATCTTATTCGTTTGCTCGCCGTGTCATGTTCTACGGCAATGAACCACATTTAGTATATTCATATTATACATCAAAGCACAATTGTAAATACTTTTTTATCAAAACTATGAAAAATATGTATCTATGTTACTCTTACCCTCAATGCAGACAATAGCATCATCTGGTATATGCTCCTGTAGATATTCATAAAGCTGTCTGACTGTCACATTTCGTCCATGTTTCCAGTATTTTGAATCATACAACCTAATTTTCTCCTTAAAATCTCCCAGAGACAAGTTGAACCCTCAGCTCTGGGAGACATTTTTTCTGTTATATCGTCTTTTCAGACACTCCGTATTGCTCCTGATCACGCACGAGGACTTCCAATAGTTCAATTATATTTTCCCAACGCTCATATCTCAAATACTCAATATCCATGTATAACTGATATAAAGTGGCAATCACATTGTCCCCACATTTTATGCAGGCATTGATGTGTTCCTGTGAAATATCCTCGGTATATTCAAAATATTCCCAGATGCAACAACAAAAGCGGATTTCATTACAACGATCAAATATTTCCTGCCGGGTGGTGGACAGTGTCTTATATTTAAACAATTCAAACTCATTTCCTATAGACCGGATCACCTTGATTGCTTTTTCTGAAAATTCTCCTCTTTTCAAGCAAACCACCTCCTTCATTTGATGGTTCTATGATACCAGCAAAGAACGAGCAACGGAACAACACTGATGGCAGTTTGTGTTGAGTTCAAGAATTGTGCAAATTTGAAGTTATCTATTTCTCCTCTTCGTTAAGACCTAGTTCATTACATATTACTTGCTATCCCTGATACCTTATTCTTTCAACCAGCGTTTCCTTTTTCAGATTACTGCTTAAAACGCAGGAAAGTACAATCTGCAACAGACCGACCAAAAAAATCATAATAAAAATTGGTACGATTGGAACATGATAGATATTCATTCCAAATATTCCATTATGTTTTGCATAGGAAAAAAGTGCATAGCCGAGCGGCAGACCAATGATCAAAGCTACGCATATGGTACCAACCGTAAAAATCAGTCCCTGTAACTGCAGGCATAAATTTAATTGTTTATTTGTCATACCCACAGCCTGTAATATACCATATTCCTGCTTTTTTGTCGTAATATTCATGATCATGGTATTCGCCATATTCATAAACCCGATGAGTCCTACAATAGCCATAAACAGATAACAGCCAAGCTTCATCATGCTGCTTGCAAATTCGGCAGATTGTAACTGCGCATGATAAGTATCCATTTTTATATGCGAAGTATTAGAAATCAAAGTATTCAGACTTTGTTCTACAGATGCCACATCTTTTTTATCACAGTCCACCCACAGATAGCCATAGGCTGTTCCTCTCGGATTCATGGAACGATATACACCTTCCGGAATGACAAGATAAGTGTCCGCACTTACAAAAGATCCTGCAATCTTTCCCTGATAGGTATAGGTTCCACTTCCATTCTCAAAGTCAAATGCAATGGATTCACCCGGAGCATATCCATCTTGTTCCATCCACGTTGACCAGCCAAAGAAAATATCACCATTCTTTACCGCCTGATCATAGTCCATAGAGCCAATATCCCCTTCTTGGCGCATAAAATCAAAATCCTTTTTACTCACAATAGTAGCCGGAAATCTTGTTCCGTTCAGATTTACAGAGACAATCTCTCTCGTCATGACATCTGTTACTCCCGGAATGCTTTTGATTTCTTCAATCAGCGAATCATTCAATGGATCATCCGTCAGAATCGTATCCAGATTATTCTCCGGATATCTTTCATCATACTCAGCAGAATAGTCAAGCTGCAGTTCAAATTGTCCATGATTAACGGAAAGACGTGCTTCATGCTCCGTGTCAATATTTCCCACATAATTAGAGATAATCACAAACAATACGCAAGAAAAACCCATTGTGAGGATAGTACCAATAGTTCTTTTGGGATTACCCGTTACATTTGCCATTGCCATAGAAAACACGGTGACATTTTTTCTGCCATTTCGTTTTCCTTTTTTGTGTGTTTCTGCATTTTCTAAATACCGTGTTGCTTCGATAGGTGAAATCCGTGAAACAATTTTCATTGGTTTACGCAGTGCCAAAGCAACGGTAAGAAATGATACGAAAATACAGAGAAGTATAACAGGCAGGGAAAACAGTGGCACCTGCTGATTTTGGACTCCCATAGAGCCAATTCCGGTTGATACAAGGTTTCCCTGTTCTACCAGCCAGTTAAAACCGCATTTTGCAATCAGAAAACCAAGAAGCAATCCAACCGGTATTGAAAAAATTGTCAAAAAAATGCCCTCTCTGAAGATCAGTTGTTTCATCTGCTTTTTTGTCGCTCCCAGAGCCTTGATTTTTCCATACTCCTGTATCTTGTTGGCAATACCGACCTGAAAAATATTATAAATGACCACAACAGAGAAAAGTACAATTGCAAGAATCAGCATTCCACATACCGCAATCGTTTCATAACTCGGCTGCAAGACCCATTGCAAATAGAGATCATTGACTATAACGTTTTTTTCTTCGATCCCACAAGCTGCTGCAATCTGCTTTATAACCGAATCAATATTATTCATAGATACATTTGCAGAATCATTTAAAGTAAAATAAATATTATACTGTCTGTCATTCTCTGCGACGTGCTCATCATAAAACTCCTGTGACCCGAAAGCAACATAAGATGCCTCGATGGTATACTCATCCCGATCATATAGGATTCCGCTGACAACAAATTCTTCCGGCTTATATTCTGACTGCATCCCTGCGCGGTAATCCAGTGTAACCGTATCTCCGACCTTTACATCATCATATCCCATTTCACTAAAAAATGCTCTTCCTGCGGCAATTTCCTGCGTTCCCTCCGGATACTTTCCTTCCTTTAACTCATATTCCTTATTATAGGGAAGCATTTTTCTTGCAGTCTCATCCATGCAGACAAACCCGCCGTTTTCATTGCCTTTTATGATGCCTTCTGTACACATAATTCCTATTGCATCTATTTCTGCACGGCGGCTTACTTCCTTTAACTGCGAGGCATCTGCTGCGACAAACAAACCATAATTGCTTCCATATGAGCCTGCCGCCTGACTTTTCTGTAAACGGATCATTCCATTTCCCACAGTACTGATAATCACAAGCAGCATCGTAGTCAGACATATGGACATCATAATCAGTATACTTCTTGTCTTGTTCTTTTTGTCATTGCTATATGCAATCCTGCTTATTGTCTTCATCTGAAATCCACCACCTGTCCGTCCTCAATCACCAGAATACGGTCAGCGACCTGTGCAATTTCGTCATCATGGGTAATCATTACAATTGTCTGTCCATATTTTTTTGCTGTCATCTTAAGCAGAGCGATTACCTCATCACTGGTCTTAGAATCAAGATTTCCTGTCGGCTCATCTGCAAATATAATTTCCGGACGATTCACCA
>ENA-OOXM01001943-OOXM01001943.1-human-gut-metagenome-genome-assembly--contig:-NODE-1943-length-14350-cov-2.112347_pt1 | contig 14350 bp, 8 predicted proteins | sample MGYA00241589_ERZ501347 | MGnify/ENA primary metagenome ERZ501347 (study PRJEB25962, sample SAMEA2042832) | human gut metagenome | biome: human gut; feature: human-associated habitat; material: faeces...
TCGCCGGACGGATCTCAATTTAGTTCGCTGTTAAATTCGTCCAGCGCAGCGGGACACCGAAATTCCGAATTCCGCATTCTGAATTCCGAATTATTAATATTATATACTATCAGAGTAACATAATCAAGCGTTATTTTTTAGCTCAAATTGTGAGATTTGCACAAAACAGAATATGGAATTTGTATATCGAGCAACAAAAAACTTCACAAAACCGGTTGAATTTTGTACAGCTTTACTATATAATAGAAGCATGGAGTTCGAAAACAAACGGGCTGCAAATTCTTAATTCGGAGGTCTACCTATGACATTCACTGCTGACAAAATCAGAAACATATTACTTGCCGGCCACGGCGGAAGCGGAAAGACCGCATTAGCAGAAGCTATGCTGTTCAAATCAGGAGCAACTGAGAGAATGGGCAGCACCAACGAGGGCAGCACCGTAAGCGACTTCGACCCGGAGGAGATACGCCGCAAGATCTCGATAAACACTTCCCTCGCCACGACGGTATGGCAGGACACCCGCATAAATATCATCGACGCACCGGGTCAGTTCGACTTCATCGGCGGAATGTACGAAGGTATCCGCGCCGCTGAATCGGTGGTAATCACGGTAAACGGCAAGGACGGAGTATGCCCCGGCACCATCAAGGCGTACAATCTCGCCGCAGGTCAGAACAAGGCAAGAATGCTCGCCGTAACCTGCATGGAAGTCGAGAACTCCGATTTTTATAAGGTGCATACGCAGCTCAAGACCGTTTTCGGTCCGTCGGTATGCCCGATAGTGGTTCCGTACGACAAGAACGGTCCCGTTGAAGCATACATAAATCTGCTAACCATGAAGGCGTACAAGTACGATAGCAAGGGAGTTCCGACCGAAGTTCCCATGCCTGCTTCCGAGAACCGTATCGCCGGTCTGCGCGCTTCAATGGCTGAGGCAGTCGCTGAGACCAACGAGGAATTCATGGAGAAATTCTTCAGCGGCGAGGACTTCACCCACGACGAACTCGTGAAGGGTATCCACGACGGCGTTGCAAGCGGCGCTATAACTCCGCTCGTATGCTGCGCCAACGACACGCTCTCCGGCGTTGATATGCTGCTCGACGCGGTGGTTTCCATGCTCCCCTCCCCCAACGAGAGAAAACTCGAGTCACTCGACGGCGTGACCCTCGATTACGACGAGAACAAGCCGCTCAAGGCGTTCGTGTTCAAGACCGTAGCCGACCCGTTCGTAGGCAAGATAAGCATGCTCAAGATAGTTCAGGGCAAGCTCACCGCGGGCGTTTCCGCCGTGAACGCCAACACCGGCGAGACCGTCCGCATCGGCAAGCTGCTGAAGCTCACCGGCAAGAAGCAGGAGGAGATCTCCGAGGCGCTCGCCGGAGACATCGCCGCCGTCACCAAACTGGAAGCATCCACAAACGACACCCTGTGCGCTCCCGAAGCAGTCGCAGCGCTTGCGCCTACGGAGTTCCCGCAGGCATGCTACTTCCGCGCCGTTAACCTCGCGGGAGGAGGCGACGAGGGCAAGCTCTCCGGCGCTATCCGCAGACTTCTGGAGGAGGATCCCACGCTGAAATACGTCCACAACCACGAGACCCACCAGCGCATGATAGGCGGTCTGGGCGACCAGCACCTTGACGTAGCGGCGGCAAAGCTGAAATCCAAGTTCGGCATGGAGGTCAAGATGTCCGAGCCGAAGATCGCGTACCGCGAAGCTATCCGCAAGCCGGTGACCATCGAGAGCAAATACAAGAAGCAGTCCGGCGGACACGGTCAGTACGGACACGTAAAGATAGAGTTCGAGCCCTACGACGGCGACGAGCTGATGTTCTGCGAGAAGGTGTTCGGCGGCGCGGTTCCGAAGAACTTCTTCCCCGCAGTCGAGAAGGGACTCCAGGAGGCCGCAGAGCACGGCTCCATCGGAGGATTCCAGGTAGTGCGCCTGAAGGCGACCCTCATTGACGGAAGCTACCACCCGGTCGACAGCTCCGAAATGGCGTTCAAGACCGCAGCCTCGATGGCGTTCAAGGACTGCATGAAGGAGGCTCAGCCCTACCTGCTTGAGCCTGTAGACAGCCTGAAGATACTCCTCCCCGACGATAAGCAGGGCGACGTCATGAGCGTGCTCTCAAAGCGCCGCGGCTCCGTTCTCGGCATGAACTCCGTCGGAGGCGGCATGACCGAGCTCCTCGCGGAGGCCCCCGAAGCCGAACTCGGCGATTTCGCGCTGACGCTCCGCCAGATCACGCAGGGTCTGGGTGAATTCACTTCTGAGTTTGCGAGATACGACATGCTTCCTCCCGGAACTGAGATAAAATCCTGACAAACAACAAGCTCCCCGGAGCTTGTTGTTTTCGAGAAAGAGCCTTTCTTAATCAACTGAAATGGGCGGCGGTATTCCGTCCCTTTGGTTCTACTTCATGATCACGAATCCGTCAAGCATAAAGAGCTGCCTGCCCTTCATCTCGCCCGCGAACCATCCTTCGTAGCCGCTCTCCGCAACCAGGAACACCGCGCGGCGTCCGGTCACCGCCTTTATTCTGGATCCCGCTGTTCCGCTGTCCTCCGCGAAATCAACCGTGCCGAGCTCCTCGCCGTCCTCGGAATCAAGCCGGACGTGCACGCGCCCACGGGAGCCTGTACCGCGCAGCTTCAGCCGTATCTGCATGGTTTTTGACGCGAAGTCCTCGCCGAAATCGAAGTACTTCCAGCCCATCACACAGCCGTCGGTGACGTTCACGATCGGACGTTCAAACACGCTTGTTTCCGTGATGTAGCAGCCGCCCTTGAGTACGCAGGCGGTGTCTGCCTGTGTAAAATCATAGGGGTTCAGCGACTCCTCAAAGCCGAGGGAGGTCATCTCCACCTGTGGTATCGTGCCGTCCGGAAGTATTTCGATACGCTCAACGCAGCCCCTTCTGGACATGATCGTGCCGTTTGTCATGCGATGATAAAAAATGTACCACTGGCCGTTTATACAGCAGACCGAGCCGTGATCGTTTCCGCCCGGGAAGTCAATCCCGTTGTCGATGATGGTACCGCGGTAGGTGAATGGACCCGTTGGGGAATCGGAAGTCGCGTAGTCAAGGCAGCTTCCGCGCTGTGGCGAGTATATAAGATAGTAGGTCCCGTTTATCTTGCGCGGGGAGCACGCCTCGAAGAAGCGGTGCGGCTCCGCAGTCGGGATTATGTCCAACTTGTAGCTCCCGGGGACTGCCTCGTACATGTTGTCCTTCAGCTCGCACATGTAGCTTCCCTGATAGCCGCAGTAGATGTACACCCTGCCGTCGTCGTCGACCAGCACGCCGGGGTCGATGAAAGTGCCGTTGTCGTAGTGGTTCGGAATGTCGTACTCATACCGGGACAGCAGCCTGAACGGACCCTCCGGGCGGTCGGCGACTGCAACACAGCCCTTTGCATTCACGATGTACGCGTATAGATAGTATTTGCCGCCGCGCTCCACAACGTCTGGGGCGAACAGCAGTTCGTCTGTCCAGTCCACGTCCGATGGGGAGTCGTGACCGTCGCGGCTGCGGAAAATGTCGCCGTGGCACACCCACTTCGTGGGGTCGCTCACCGGCGCAGACCACACTTTCAGCTTGTAGTCGCAGAAGTCGATGGAATCCTTGCGGTCATGCGAGCCGTAGACGTAAATTCTGTCGCCGAATACTCTCGGTTCTCCGTCTGGTATATATTCCCAGTTTGGTAAGTATGGATTTGCCATAATTATGCACCTCACATTATTATTGTTTCAAAAAACTCCGTATTGAAGCGGTCGGGTTTGTAACTATTATTATATCAAAGTTGGTCAGATTTCACAACGATTAACACGACATAATACAGCATTTTTTTGCCTTTTTAACGAAATGTAACTTTTTCACGACTTTTGGCAAAAATATACATATTTGTGTTGACTTTTTTTATGATTAGTGCTAAAATAATATTTAAGCAAAGTAAATAAAGAGTTTTTCGACGCAGGTCATTGAGATACCGGGGTGGCTGCACCGCGGCTTATACTCGTGTAGAGATTTCGGCGCATGCCGTGGAATTTTTAGAAGGAGTCAAAGTATGAAGAATCTAAAAGTAGCGACCAAACTTATCATTTCATTCGGAGCGGTCATAATCATGACCATCGCATGCTCTCTTGTATCGGTCATCGGACTGAAGAGCGTGCATGGTAACGTAAATCTCATGATCGATACAGAGATCAAAAGCCTCCTCAGAGTCAAGGATGTAGAGATACAGGTAGAGACCATCGGCAGAACCGTTCGCGCGGGTGTGCTTGAGGATGACAACAATGTCGAAACACAATATATCAATGAAGCGACAGCCGCTGCCGCGACCATGATGGAAAAGCTCGACCTCATTACATATTCCGGCACTGACGCAAGGATCGATGAGTTCAAGTCCGTATGCAATGAGATCAACACGATACTTCCCGAGGTGATCGCAATAGTAAACGACGGCACCAAAGAGGAAGGGCTGGCAGCGTACAACGATAAGCTGTCCCCAAAGATCGTCCAGTGCCTTTCTATCGGCGATGACGCCGACACAGCCCTGACTGCAGCGTGCAGTGGCACAAGATCTGCAACAACATCGGAAACAAACGCCGTAACTAACGTTGCAATTATCGTAGGCATATTTGCCCTTGCGCTGGGCGTAGGTGGTATCATCAACCTGACCAATCTTATCACAAGGCCCATCGCAGAGATCAAGAACGCGCTCAACAAGATCGCAAAGGGCGAATTTGACAGCCAGATCACCTATGTAAGCCGCGATGAGTTCGGCGAGATGGCAGACGCAATGCGCACTACCAACGACAGCCTCAGCAAGCTCATCAGGGACAGCTCATACATGTATGGCGAGCTTGCAAAGGGCAACTTTAATATACACTCGAACGCGCGCGAAGTTTATAAGGGAGAGTTCGCTCCGCTGCTTGACAACCTGAGAGTACTCGCATACGGTCTCAGCGACACCATGGCTCAGATATTCCAGTCAGCTGACCAGGTCGACTCTGGTTCCGAGCAGGTTTCCGCAGGCGCGCAGGCTAATGCACAGGGTGCAACTGAGCAGGCTGGTTCAGTTGAGGAGCTGGCAGCTACCATTGAAGAGATATCTGATAAGATCACCAAGAATGCTGGCGACTCCAAGACTGCAAGCAACAGCATGGCAGAGGTCGGCAAGCAGGCTGAACTCTCCAACGACCGCATGAAGGAAATGCTCGGCGCTATGCAGGAGATCAGCGATACCTCCGCACAGATCAGCGATATAATCAATACTATCGAGGATATCGCATTCCAGACCAACATTCTGGCGCTCAACGCTGCTGTCGAGGCTGCAAGAGCCGGCGAGGCAGGTAAGGGCTTCGCGGTAGTTGCAGACGAGGTAAGAAACCTTGCTTCCAAGTCCGCAGCTGCTTCCCAGAACACCGCAGACCTTATTCAGCGCTCCATCAGGGCGGTTGAGAACGGCTCTCACATCGCAGACGATACCGCAGAGGCTCTCAGCGACGTTGTAAAGCAGATTGAGGATATCGTAGTAACCATCGACCGCATCTCTTCCGTAAGCGAGGAGCAGGCGCAGTCCATCACTCAGGTTACAACCGGTATCGAACAGATCTCCAACGTTGTTCAGACCAACTCCGCAACAGCAGAGGAGAGCGCGGCAGCTTCCGAGGAGCTCTCCGCTCAGGCCACTGCCATGAAGTCACTTGTTTCCAGATTCAAGCTCAGAGAAGCAAGAAAGAACTGATCGTTCCTGTAACTGAAATCAGAATTATAGAAAGGAGGACAGAAATGTCCTCCTTTTTTATTCCTGTTTTCAGATCATTGTGGTAAATAGTTCTTGTCGCCTATTTACAAATCGCCGTAAATATGTTATAATATTTTAACGGTTTTCTCCGATGGCTGGGTACCCGACGACGACTATAAAATAACCGAGCGCCAGTGGTATCGGGATGCAGCGGCATCCGATTCCGCAGTCATAAACGAACCGTACATCGACGCGCTCACCGGCGAGATGGTGATCACTATTGCGAAAGCGTACAAGCGCGGCGGGAACGTCGCCTGCGTTACCGCCGCTGACATGTTCCTGACCGAGGTCAGCAGCATCATTTCCGGATACAGCTTCTCCGACACCGGCTACCCTGTCCTGACCGACGCTTCCGGCAGCATTATTATCCACCGCAGCGAGGAACTCATGCTCTATGTCGACGGCTCCGGCAGCGAACACTACACCAGCTACTCCGATACAATCAGCGCGGTTTCCGGCGAAAAAACCGAGGACGGCGTTACCTCCCGCACGCTGAAGGACTATGACGGTACCTCAAGATTTGTGATTTCCGATGTAATACCCTCCGCCGGCTGGACACTGAGCTACGCCATGGACAGCTCCGAGCTTTACAAGGACGCCCACAACATCATCATTATTTTCGCGGTCATTATTCCCGTGATCATCGCGCTTGGAGCGTTCATCTGTGCTCTGGTGATCAAACGGTGCTTCAGACCTCTCGCGGCGATAAAAGACTCTCTCAGTGATATACGCACTGTCCTCGGCGGAGTGTTCAGCGAGATTTCCGAAGCGGCGGGAGCAGTCTACAGCGGCGCCAACAATGTCTACCAGGGCGCTAACGAGCTTGCAGAAAGCGCGTCACGGCAGACCGCTGTAGTCGAAGAAATTTCAGGCTGCGTTTCGGCGGCCAACAGCATGATCTCTGAAAGCTCTGGGCTTGCGGCAGGACGACCGCGCTTATCAGCGAAGCTGCCTCCGCGTCGAATCGCTGCATTTTCAGGAGCCACTCAAGCTCCCAGCGGTCAGCAGCTCGCAGACGACACCGCCGAGACCCTTCGCAGCGTAACTGAGAAGATGGCGGAGGTCGACAGATCGATAACCGCGATAATCAGCTCCGCTGGGGAGCAGAGCCGCCGCATGGCTGAAATATCCGAAAAGACCGGTCTGATTTCAAAATATGTCACCACCTCGGCGGCAAACGCACAGCAAAGCGCCGCTGCGGCTGTGGAGCTTGACGAACAGTCCTCAAAGCTGAAAAAAATGACAGAGGGATTCAAAGTATAATGGAAAACACAAAATGTCCCGTTGCCAAGAAGTGCAGCGGCTGCCAGTTATCAAACCTGTCCTACGAGCAGCAGCTCGCATGGAAGCAGAAGGACGTCGCCGGGCTGCTCGGAAGCTACGGCGAGGTTTCCCCGATAATTCCGATGGAGCCGCCCTGCGGATACTGCGATACTTCTACGCGGTAGCCCTTGCCCTTGAGGTAGAAGTCAAACCGCAGCGGCAGGATAATTTCCGGCGTGTATCAGTCGTCCAGAAACGGTATCGTCGGTATTGACCGATGCATGGTTAACGACCCGCGCGCCGATGAGATCATCGTCGGTATCCGGGAGCTTATGCGCTCCTTTAAAATACGCCCATGGGATCCCGGCACCGACCGCGGATTCATAAAGCACGTGCTTGTGCGCATTGGCAGGAACACCGGGGAGATCCTGGTGACGATCGTCGGGGGGACGTCGATGTTCCCGAAGAAGCGCGACTTCGTTACCGCGCTGGTCAAGAGATTCCCTGCGATAAAGACCGTGACCTTCTCGGTAAACCGCAGCCCCGATTTTCTGACCCTTGGCGACCACGCGGAGGTACTTTTCGGCGAAGGCTACATCATCGACGAGATATGCGGGAAGAAATTCCGTATATCGCCGCAGTCGTTCTACCAGGTAAATCCGGTGCAGGCGGAGAAACTGTACAACTTCGCGATAAACGCGGCAAAGCTGACGAAAAACGACACGCTCCTCGACGCATACAGCGGTACCGGCACCATCGGAATCATCGCTTCCGACCGTGTTAAGGCGGTTCAGGGTATCGAGTATAACTCCGCGGCGGTCAGGGACGCAGTGCAGAACTGCAAGCTGAACGGGATAACCAGGAACGCGGCGTTCAACCGCGGCGACGCCGGAGAGTACCTCCGAGAACGTGCAAAAAAGGGAGTCCGCTTCGACGCAGTGATAATGGATCCCGCCCGCGCCGGCGCTGACAAGCAGTTTCTGCGCGCGCTGTCCGTCATCAGACCGGAACGTATCGTGTATATCTCCTGCAGCCCGGTCACACTCGCGCGAGACCTCCGCACGCTGACGAAAAACTACAATGTCGAGTGCATTCAGCCGTTCGATATGTTCCCGTTTACGCGGCACGTTGAGTGCGTGGTTTCGATGTCACGGAAAGAGGAGTAAATTGGGATTGTTGGCTTAACGGTGCGGCTTAGGAGTGCTGGGGCAAATGTGCTGATTTTCCGTTTTATAGGTGATTTTCGTTTGTGGTAATATGTCCACGGCGGCAGCAGTTCCGTAGCGATACACGGCGGTGGGGTCGGGTGTACGGAAGTGCTGTGTTGGTGAGCAAAAAAGTTGTTTTCTGTTGTGCAATATATAATGTGATATCAAAATTCCTTGAAAACGCAAATGATTCTCGATTTATGGTTGGATATGCATTACATTGATTTCAGGAGGTTGTATGAAAAGAAGGTATAAGATTTTAATATTTGTAGTCTTTATCTTATCTATTATATGGTGTACTTTTAATATTAGCACCTATATTCATCAACGAAATTGGATTACTACGACAGCTACAATAACATTTGTTGGATTACCGGGTGGTGTCGTGTTTGGAACATATACAGATATAAATAATCACACCCACTCCGATGTAACTTTATATATTGAACCTTTTTATAAAGGTGACAATGCTAACGTTGATAGACTAGTCGGAAAGAAAATTGACATAATATATAATCCATTAACTGGAGAAGTGGCTAAGAGCAACACCATGTACTATTGGATTTCATTATTTCTGTTTTTATTGTCATCGTTATCATTGTGCCTCTGTATTAAAAATCCGTTCACACATCTTACAAAACGACAAAAGAAATAAAACTCTTTATCAAAAATACGCGAGTTGACAAATTCAGCTCGCTTATTTTTTGTTGTAGATGATATTCCTGTGCGCATGGGAACATTCTTACATAATCCAAGTGTAAAATTGAGAAATTCCAGTTCATAGGAAGCAAAATAACCCTCTGGACCATCATAGCTTGGAGGGTTTGTGTGTTTATGATTATCTTTCAACATCGACCTTAATTCCCGACTTCAACTCCACAGAAAATCTATCGTCCCAGACTACAATCTCCTTAAGCCACCGCAGACATTGTTTGCAACGGCTCGTGCCACGTTGAGTGCGTGGTTTCGATGTCCCTCAGAACTGAATAAAACTACCGGCAGGGAGCATTGCTCTCCGCCGGTTTTGATTTTCAGATTTCAGCCTGAGTCACTTCCGTGAGCCGAACTCCCTGTCGAACACGCGGAAATTCGTGTCGTCACGCTGGGAGCAGTACACGGCGAACTCCACGGTTTCAAAGCGCTCCATGAAGCCCTCAAGCGCGGATTTTATCCCCGCCGCGACTACCTCCGGCGGATTCATGAACGCACCGCAGCCGAACGCGCCGAGTATAACTACATCGCACCCGTGCTGTGCGGCTATGCTGAGTATGCGCTCCATGCGCTTCTCGTGGAGCTTCCGGAGGTCGCCGTCCGAAATGCTGACTGCGCTGTGTCCGTCATAATTCATCGAGTTGCTCGGCTTTTCCCGCAGGTTCGGAGCCGCGCAGGTGATAACGTCCACGCTGTACCATTCTTCCTGCGGCATTACCTCCGGAAACGCGCTGTCCGTCTTGAACACCACAACTCCGGGAGTGTATATGCAGTCGTCGCTGTGGAGCGGATCCGGTGCCGCACGGTGCGGAGTATAGAACCCGCTCCACATATCCGGCTGAATTAGGTTCATGTACAGCGTCGAACAGCGGCATATCGCCTCCTCCTGCGCTGAGGAGCCGTTCTTAACTCCGCCGCCTGGGTTGGACGCCGAAGCGAAATTCAGCACGCACACGCGCTTCCCTGCCCTGGCGTAGCCGGCGGCGGCTTCCAGTGTGCGTTTGCGGCTCACCACGACCTTCGCGGCGGCGCCCTTCTGTATCATAGGAAGCTCCACCCAGTCACCCTCCGGTATCAGAGACTGCGCGCCGCTTGATTCCTTTATCGCCGATCTCAGAAACGGATCGATCCTGCACATCGACATCGTGTTTTCGAATATTTCTATGTTTTCCTGCCTGCCCATAATTACCTCCTGATCATCGGAATTTCCTGCCTATATCTATATATTAGCATATTTCCGGTGATTCATCAACACTTATCTGCGCAATTTTCGATTCAGTTTATTTGCTGTTATTCCCGGTGAGCATCTGCCATTCATTGCGTGTGATGGCGTACACCTTTGTAAGCTCGTTCTCCGCGTCGGCGTACTCGTCTACCTGGGTACAGCCCCAGCTTTCCGCAGTGCGGCATGACGGCAGGTTCGCCGCTTTCATGTATGAATAGACCGCATTGAACGGCGTATTGCAGAAAGCCCAGTCCCTGACCGCCGAAGCGGATTCCTTTGCGTACCCGCGCCGCTGCATGTCCCTGCGGATATGGCAGCCTATCTCCGGCTTTATCTGACCGTTTATTAGCTGCATAGTCAGCCCGCAGTCGCCTATCATCTCGCCGTTTTCATGGAGGCACACCGCCCACAGTCCGAACACGAATACACTGTAGCGCTCAATATTGCGGTCTATCCAGCCGCGCACCCTCGCCTCGTCAAACGTGTATGGGTAATGCTGCATGATGTCCGAATCCGCCAGTACGGCGTACAGCGCCTCGTAATCTGCGGCTGTCATCTCACGCAGATACAGCCGCTCCGTTTCAATACGCATGTTTTCTCCTTTTACGTCCGGAAAAAACAGCAGGAAACCGGAGTTCCCTGCTGTCTGGTTTACTTTTTGAGTCCTACGACTGAACGGAGTATCGCAGCCGAATCAATTGCATTGACAAATCCGTCGCCGTTGTAGTCGCATGTGTCGTCAAGCTCCATCGTGCCTACGCACATCTTGAGTATCGCGGAAGCGTCCCGGGCGTCTATCGTCGTACTGTTGTCAGCGTCGCCGGGGAGCCTCGTCCTGGTGTCCAGCATGAGGACGTAATCGCCGCCGTTCGCCGGAACTACCTGGGCAACGCCGGTGCTCGAAATTATCTTCGAAGTATCAACAAAATCAAGCAGGTGCGAATCCTCGTTATACCTGAACAGATTTGCAAAGCGGTTGTTCACCTTCTTGCCGGTCTTGACGTAAAGCACCGCGCCTATCTTATTCTTGCCGTAGGTGTGCACTCTGACTATCTCGCTGTCTCCGGAGCTGTCTATAAGCACCGTCGGGATATAAACGTCGTTGGTCTTTAATCCCACGCTGAGGGAAGCCACCGTCTTTTTCAGCGCACCGGTGTCGACTACCCAGCTCAGCATGTCGTTTACCACGAACTCCAGCGTGATCTTCTTCTTCATCGCGGTGTTGATGATATCCGCAGGTACGGACGTGTTTCCGTTCAGATTGATAACAATGCGGGAATTCTTCGCAGCAGCCGCTATCTTCTTCTGGAGCTGCGTCCAGCCCTTCACCAGGCTTCCCACCATTGTCGGGTCGGATACCGTCCCATCGGTAGTGTTGTCTTTGTCGGTGTCGGAAGTACCCGGGTCGGTGGTAGTATCGTCCTTCTTGCCATCGTCCTTGCCGGAATCGCTCGGCTTATTGTCAGAATCAGAACTGCTTGACGAACGTCTGCGCACCACGATATTGAACGCAGCCGTGCAGCCCTGATAATAAACTGTAAGAGTCTGCTGACCCAGTACCCAGCTATCGAAATCCTGAATCATGCTCTCGGTCATGTAAACTGTTTCCGGAGCCTTGGTCTCATCGATGTACGTTACCTTGATAAGGCCGCCTACGACATTCAGCTTCTCGCCCATGTAGTAGGAATACTTTGCAGGCCGCTTGACTATCTCGATACTCTTAACGCCGTAGTCCTTGCCGACGGTGTAGGTGTACGTCTTTACAAGGCTGTCGTCAATTCTTGGGTCGTTGGACTTCGCATAGGTATACAGCTTGTATGTCACGACCTGATTATCCACGCGCTTGAGGGTTATCTTGGTTCCCGACTTGTACAGAATTCCATTATAGGTGGAGGTTATCGGAGTGTCGATGGAATAGTAGATATCAGCCTTGGCTGTCGCGCAGGAGAGCGTGAGCGTGATCGCGGTTTCGCTGGCGGTGTCAAGAACGCTCGGCACCGGTACCGCCGCCTTTTCCTTGGGCACGGTTATTTTATAGATAAGATCCTCGCTGATGTCGGAATCCTTCCAGCTGTCATTCGGAGCCTTCGCATAGGTGCGCAGCGCGAATGTCTTTGTGCTGTTCGCAGCAACCTTCAGGTCAAACGGACCTGTGTACTCGATGAATCCGCTGGACTTTGTTGCGTTCGGGTCGAGGGTATAGTATATCTTCGCGCCGGGAGTTTCGGTATTGAGCGTGATCGTCAGCGAGCTGGCGTAGTTTCCCGGCTCAGGAGTTGGCTTCGGGGTCTGGGTCTTTTTCTTCTCGATAACTACCTTGTATACAAATGTGGATACGTCGCTCTGCTTCATGCCGGGGGCTGTGGCTATCGCCTTTATGCAGTAATACAGCGACTGCCCGGGCACGCCGGAAAGCGTGATCGGCTCGATATACTTCGTGCCGCCGGTCTCGGTGGGGTCGGCGAGCTTGGAGATATCGCTGATGTTCTCGTACGCTTCGATGTTATAGTAGATGGTCGCGCTGTTTACCGCGGATTCAAGCGAGATATCCTGCGGGGAATTGAACACGGTGGTCCCCTGACCTTCCACGGTATCGGGAGGGTATGACCAGGGCGCAGGAACCTTCGACGCTTCCTCAACATAGATCTGCGCCGTTACGGTCATCTTCGCGGAGTCCTCCTCCATGTAATCGGGGACTCTTACCTTACCGGTAAATGTGACTGTCTGGGCAGTGCCTATCTTGGGGTTGTAGGGAGTTCCCTTGTCGGTTATCGCGGTGGTGAGATCCCATGTAACGCTGCATGTCTCGGAAATACGGTTATCCTTTGTGCCGACAACTGTTACCGTCTTGGGGAGGTAGCTGCTGTCCATCTGCGTAACGGTGGTTCCGCTGGACACGTTGGCGACCTTTCCGGGGGATACAGCTCTGTAGTCGGTGAGCTTTCCGGTCTTTTCAAAGGTGTAAACGATCGTGAACGTACCGGTGTCGTTAGTGGAGCCGGAGCATCTCACTCCATTCACGTAAACGTCGGGAGTACGCAGGAACACGTAGTTCGGGCTGTTAGGGATAACCTCCACCAGCATGGTGTACTCCGTGTTGTACTCAGCCAGGGCGCTGCTTCCGGAGCCGCCCTTCCACTGAACCGCGCCGAAATCGGATATTTCGAACGTCTCGGTCTCGTAGTCGGGAGCCGAGGGGTCAAGCTCCGCGGAGATATCAAGCGCCTGCCCGCCTACCGGCTGGTCGACGATAATGTGTATCTCAGGGATATTGGAGCCGGTGCTGGAGCGCATCGCAACAGTAAACGAGCCGGTCAGCACGTCGCTGTCCTGCTTTTCGTTGTGCTTACCAATAACCTTTATCCAGCTCTGAACTCTCTTGTTTACCACGCCTGTTATCATAATTCCGCGGCTGGAGTAGTAGGTGTGGTCGTTGTCGTAAATAAACGGCAGAGAGTTCAGCTCGTCCTCGCTGGAGGCAACGATGTAATAATAGGTTACGTTATCTTCCTTCGGGAGATCGAGCTTTATGTAGGTGGTCTTGTCAAACGTGGAGCCGTCGGGGTTCTCGCTTGAGAAAGACGGCTTCTGCACCTTATCCGCAGGGTCAACTGTAATTTTCGCCTTTAGCGTGAACTTTGTCTTTGCACCGGCGCTTGTCGAATCTATATCGTTGAGCCTGTTAGTGGGTACGGTGGCAGTTCCGACTATGGTAAATGTCATTCCAGTTACGTTTGTCTGGTCGTAGCCGGTGCCCTCGTATGTGAAGCTGCTTCCGGATTTCCAGGTCACCGGAACATTCGCGAAGGAAAGACCGCTGCCCTCTTTGTCCTCGGTGTCAATAGTTACAGTTCCCGGCAGCAGACCTTCGATAACGTCGGTCTTGGAGTGGGATGGTATGGTAAAGAACACCGTTGTGTAATCGGCGCTGAAACCGTACTTGGGGTCGCCGGACGGCACGAAGCGCGCTCCGGTCGCCTTTGCTTTCTTTGTAGCCTGGTAAGTCGAGAAGTCGAACACGGCGAAGATCGAGCCGGTGTCGCCTATCCACGACTTTGCGGTGATATCGCTGGAAGTGGGGTTTATCGGGTCGTTGACATAATATGCTATATCAACTCCGCCGGCATCGGCG
>ENA-OOXM01001944-OOXM01001944.1-human-gut-metagenome-genome-assembly--contig:-NODE-1944-length-14348-cov-8.030994_pt1 | contig 14348 bp, 8 predicted proteins | sample MGYA00241589_ERZ501347 | MGnify/ENA primary metagenome ERZ501347 (study PRJEB25962, sample SAMEA2042832) | human gut metagenome | biome: human gut; feature: human-associated habitat; material: faeces...
TGTAGTCCACCTCTCCCACTCCTCCACACCCAAGCGCACGAAAAAGCCGCCATGCGCATAGCCAAAGAGCCATGCGCACGGCGGCTAGAAATGAAAGACTTTAATCACCTACATATTTACCGTCTTTACACCATTCTTAATAGAAATTCCTTTATAATTTTCACTTACTTGACGACCTGATATGTCGTAGCGAGGAGCATTGTAAGCGTTCGTAGTATCTACTGTGCTCTGAATAACATCTGTAGATAATTGCTTAACAGACAACACATACACCTTAGTCTCGTAAGGTTTGAGTGTGCCTACGTTCAATGTGTTTTCTACATCAGCCTTCGTTTTTGACCATAGTTCACTGCAAGTATAGACGGTATTTTCTTGAAGATAAAGGTCGGTAAGCTTGAGTGCAGGAATCTCTACATCCGAGCCACCACGATTAGTAACCGAAACAGCCATACGGCCATTTACCAAGTCTTTCACGTAAATGTCGTAACCATTATTAGAGTAGTTCTCTTTTCCTGTTGAAAGGGCCTCCATATATTCTGCCTGTTGTCCGAGCGCGTCTTGGTTAATCGCAAGGATTTCAGTATTGGTCAACGTTTCGACATCGGCTTCGGTAATCAATGGATTAGGCATTGTTTGACCACTATTGGCCTCGCCTTTAGGAGTTTCACGAAGATCGCAAGTCAGAGCCAAAGGGCTTGCAAACATACACCACAACGACATTTGTGAGCGAGCCTGTGCATCGTTTAAGCCAGTGATTTTACCACCATTTTGCTGATGGCCTGCTGTATTATTGCTCGGACCACCTAAACCGTGAAGACCGATACACATCATGTCGAGGTCGTTGAAACGGTTCACACCAGCATACATCCACAAGCGGCGAACTTCATCCACACCACCAATTACGCCTGGGCGTGAGTTGTTACCCACCCAGTCTTCGCGAGCATCACTCGTAGCACGCCAGCTTGAGCCACCAACTTCAGCGCCCCAAGTCCAAGGCTGTGTTTTACCCCACTCACAAATATTGAATACGAATGGGATGTTGCCCTTTGCCTTGCGTTCTTTGTTGAGTTCAGCAATGACCTTACCCATCTGTGAATAGCTCACCTGGGTGCTTGCCTCGCGGTTGCAATAGTCATACTTCAGCATATCTACGCCCCATGAATCGAACAAAGCAATGTGTTGTGCTTCATGACCATAAGACCCTGGCTGATAATTTTCACAAGTCATAGAACCTGCATCACTATAGATGCCCAGTTTCATCTTGCTATTGATTTTCTTCAAAGCAGCCTTCAGTCCACTAATACCCTCGGGGAATTTTGCAGTATCGTAAGTCAAATCATTTTTATCAGAAGTCTGCTTAGCCCATGCGTCATCTAATACAATGGTATTAAAGCCTGCGTCAATCAGGCCATACTTTTGCATACCCTTAGCAATCTCCACCATCTTATCGTGGCTAATGGCACGTGCAAACCAGTTCCAAGTAAGCCAACTCATCATAGGAGTGGGCGACTGCATGTGGCTATCCACAATGAGGCGAACTTTGGTCAAAGCCTCGTCTTCGTCATCGGCGCCCTTGGTTTTAACAATGTAAGTGTATTCACCCTCGGTAGTGGGAGCTGTACCCGATACGTACTTGTATTTGTTACCCACATTTACGCGGTCGTCCTTCAGCTCCAAGGTGGAAAGATTGGCATCAAATTCAACACCAGTTACAGTTTCTCCCTCGTTGGGCACCAACTTGTGAATATAGGGAGCACCAGGGAGCGCATACATCAATGTGGCGCAAGGCATTGACCCTGCTGATGGGTCAACAAATTGCCAAGCAGAGTTGCGGTCGTTAGCATTGTAAAGGTTTAACACACAATTGTTGGCAACGCCGCCTGTAAAGTTCCACGATGCGGAACTTGCTTGAGGCTCTGCAATTTCGCCCGGAATGATGGCAACTGTTTCGTCTGAAAGATAGTAAAGTTGCCAAGTATTGGCTGTTGTTTGATCGGTAGTGTATTTTACATTACTCTTTGCCGTTTCGGTGGTGTTACCACCATTGTTAGTTGCTGTGTAGTAAATGTAGCACTTGGCCGATTGATCGTAGATGTAATACTTACCAAGCTCGCTTGATTCTACAAAGAGAAACTTATCAGCCTCGCCACGCTTTGTGGTGTGGTGAATGTCGTCACCCATTTTCTTGATAAATGCCTCGGGCATATGCAAGAAGTAGGGATATTTCTTCTCAGCGTCAACACTTGTTGTTGGTGTGAAATACTGTACAAACTTCACGTCTACCTGATAGTTTACATTATCAATGGTTACCTTTGCCAAGCTTCCACCCCCTACGCTAACTTTTACGTCGTTAAGTTGGAGTTCACCTTCCACCGTAATTGTTTGATTACCTTGAGCATTCAATCCCTTGAAATCTTGCCCATTGATAGTTACCGTAGCTGTACTGGGCATACCATCGCTAAAGAGGATGTATTCGTGTTTTACACCAACTTCTTTAAGGAGCCATCTTGAGCCACTATCTTGTGCACCATTGTCCTTATAAATGCCAAGCGTAACCGTTCCATCTTCAGGGTTAGAAGTTCCAACGCCACAAAACCAATTCAAGTATTTAGCTGCCACGCCTGTGGTATTGTAAGGCTGGAATTGATAGTAACCATTATTGACTTCTGTAATTTTGTAAATGGCACTTTCTTGCTTATCATCGGTCATTGACACAAAACCTACTTGATTAGAGTAACCATCTTGCGTTGTATAACTTACCCACTTACCAGCAGTCACGTTGTAAATGTAGTAAGAGTCTGCCTTATCACTTTCGTAGAAGGCAAACTGTGCATAATTTTTTGGATTTTTTGTAGGCGATGTCGTCGCGTTACAATAATAACCCTGTGCATTAGCCATGGTGTAGCAATGCTCTGGTTTTCCTACTGTGGGGAGCGTTGTGCTCACCGCAATACCTGCAAGGGCTGTCAATGCTGTAGTCAGCATACATACCACAAGTAACATTCTCTTCATATTCATTATATTAATGGTTCGTTAGATTTTAGGGTGGTTCTATAAATTCTGAAATTTATGGTACCCAATTCTGATGTGCGATTTGCATGATCTTGAAAGCGTCTTTCTGATAGTAAAATTAGTCACATAGCCCGCTATGCTCCTTCATTTACAATCAAAAATACACTCCCAATACCATATAAATCCCATCATCAGAATTTATAGAACCACCCTTATATTTATCGGCTAGCTACATTATACCACCGACCGAAGAATCCCTTAATCGCAACAGAAGTCTGAGCCATAGCAGAGATATAGCAAGAAGTGTCTCTCCCTGCCAAAAGTAAAGTTAAGATTCTCTCAAATTGTGGTGTTAGATATTATTAGCCATGCAAAAATATTATTTTTTAGTTGATATGACAAAATGGGGGGGTATTTAAACTTCATTAACTAAAAGATTGTCCTTATGAAAAGAGGAAGAAGATTAAAAGGTAGCAAGGTCACGATGAAGCATAACTTGTTGTCCTCTAATGATTTTTATTAGAGGCTCTATATTGTCAACACCAACCAACTATTCACTATTTGTGATCAGTTCGCAGTTCTCCTTTTTTATATTATCTGCCATATTTATATCCATTTTCAAAATCACAATTTATAGGTATTGTACAAATTCTAAATAAGCTAGACCTTTGCACCCCGATAAAAGGAATGGATATGAAAAAAGGATTAGGAAAAATCAGAAAGATTAAAAAGAAACACATCTTCCTGGCCTTATTGGCCGTGATCGTTCTGGGAGGTTTGGCGAAGGCTTATTCTGCCTGGGTGGGTACTACCCGCATCGCTTTCCTTAACTATCAGGCTATTGCGCTGGGACAGATATCGCATGCCAACGACAATGCGATGATTAAACTGAGTGAGATTACGACCGATGATTTCGATCATCTGGACGATTACGATATGATTATCGTGAATGGTATGGGACTCCGAATCGACGAGAACCAGCGCAAGCTGTTGGAAGAGGCTTCCTACAAGGTGCCAACCCTGACTCATGCAGCTACCAACCCAGCCAACAATATCGTATCGGTAGATAACTTCGATGCCGATTATCTGATGCAGTACATCGAGAACGGCAGTAAGAAGAATTATCACAGTATGCTCGCTTACATCCGTAAGTTTATCGACGGAAAGAAGTTCATGGCTCCTGAACCGGAACGTGTAGATGAGCGACCAGATTATCTCCTGACTCATTTCGATCCGAATGATGAAAAGGGTGATGAACTGGGCTTCAACAGCATTCGCGAGTACAATGCCTTCCTGGCAAAGAACGGTTTATATAAAGAAGGTGCTCCTACCATCATGCTCACCGGTTTTATGGGTGCGGCTCCAGATATGGAAAAGGCTTTCGAGAAGAAGGGCTTCAGGGTGTATCGCGTCAATAAGCTTCAGAGCTTTATCGCCGGTCATCATGCCGACAGTATCCAGGCGAATGCCGTAGTGAATATGGCGCATGGCAGACTGGGCGATTATTTCGTAGAGTTTCTGAAGCAGAAGAATATTCCACTGTTCTCACCTCTTAATATCAACCGCTTGACTACCGATTGGGAGAACGACAAGCAGGGAATGAACGGCGGCTTCATGTCGCAGAGCATCGTGACTCCGGAGATTGATGGTGCCATTCGTCCATACGTGGTTTTCGGTCAGCGCATCAACAAGGAGGGCTTGCAGGAGGTTTACGGCATCCCAGACAGAATGGAGAGTTTCGTGGAGAGCGTGCAGGGCTATGTAAATCTGAAGAACAAGAAGAACAGCAGCAAGCGCATCGCCATCTTCTACTTCAAGGGCCCAGGTCAGAATGCACTTACCGCTTCGGGAATGGAAGTGGTTCCATCGCTCTACAATCTCCTGGTTCGCTTGAAGAATGAGGGATACAATGTAGGCAAGTTGCCTGCCAATCCTCAGGAACTGGCAAAGATGATCCAGGCTCAGGGTGCCGTCTTCGGAACCTATGCCGAGGGTGCCTATACCAAGTTCCTCCAGTCTGGACATCCAGCTCTGGTTACTGCCCAGCAGTTTGCCGGATGGACCCAGAAGGCTTTGTCTAAGAAGATGATCAAGGAGATGAACCAGCTCTATGGTTCCTTCCCTGGCAAATATATGGCTACCGATGACGGTAAGTTGGCGGTGGCAAGACTGCAGTTTGGTAATGTGGCATTGCTTCCACAGGTGATGGCAGGCGTGGGAGGCGACTCCTTCAAGATTGTGCATGGCACCGACCAGGCACCTCCTTACACCTATGTTGCCTCTTATCTCTGGGCACGTTATGGTTTCAGTGCCGATGCGCTTATCCATTTCGGAACCCACGGCTCGCTGGAATATACTCCGAGAAAGCAGGTGGCACTCGACAGCAACGACTGGAGTGACCGATTGATTGGTGTGGTTCCACATTTTTATATATATACTATCGGCAATGTAGGCGAGGCGATGATTGCCAAGCGCCGTACCTACGCTCAGACCCAGAGCTATCTCACGCCTCCTTTCAAGGAGAGCGAGTTGCGACAGACCTATAAGCAGTTGAGCGATGCCATCCAGTCATACGAGAAGAAGGCATCTGCCGAACAGTCGCTCAAGGTGAAGGCGCTGACCGTGAAGATGGGAATCGCCCGAGAACTGGGGCTCGATGCTAAGCAGATGAACAAGCCTTATTCTGCAGATGAAATTGCGAGAGTAGAGAACTTTGCGGAAGAGTTGGCAAACGAGAAGATTACCGGCAAGCTCTATACTTTGGGTGTGCCATACGATAACGATGATGTCCGCACCAGCGTCTATGCGATGGCTACAGATCCTATTGCCTACGGAATGTTGGCAGTAGATAAGTTGAAAGGTCGTGCCCAGGAGGGTGTGGAGAAGCACAAGCAGCTTTTCGACCGTCTCTATCTGAGTAAGGCACGCAATACCGTGACCCAGCTTCTGGGTTCAGCCCCGGTTTCTGATGAATACATCTGCCGTTATGTTGGAATCACTCCTGCCGAACTCCAGATGGCACGTAAGGTTGAGGCGATGCAGTCTGCTCCAGATCCTATCCAGATGATGATGCAGATGGCAGACCAGATAGGTGGAGCGAAGGAGACGAAGCCAAAGAAGGTGGATCACCGTACGGTAAGCGAACTCCGTGCTGCCAAGGTTTTTAATAAGAAGAAGGTTCCGCAGATGAGCCGTGAGGCTTTCGAGAAGATGGAGCAGACCGGCCGCTTCCCGGATAAGATGATGGAAGCCATCAAGAAGGGACAGAAATGGTATCAGGAAGATTTGAAAAAGGCAAAGATGGTGAAAGCCGGCAAGGCATCTCAGAAATCTTCTAAAGATAAGGGTATGATGATGTCGAAGGCACCAAAATATACCCGTCAGCAGATTCATCTGGCTCAGGCGATTACTACCGTAGAGCATGCCTTGCAGAATGTAGGCAGGTATTCGGAGGCGCTCCGTCAGAGTCCGATCAACGAGATGTCTTCTCTGATGAATGCCCTGAATGGCGGCTTTACCGCTCCTTCTCCTGGTGGTGATCTGATTGTGAATCCTAACACTCTGCCAACAGGTAGAAACCTCTTCTCCATCAATGTGGAGAATACACCGTCGGAGGATGCCTGGGAGAAGGCAAAGGAACTTTGCGACAATACCATCAAGATGTATTGCGAACGACATAAGGGGGAATATCCACGTAAGGTGAGCTACACGCTCTGGAGCAGTGAGTTTATCGAAACAGAGGGTGCTACCATCGCTCAGATTCTCTATATGCTCGGTGTAGAACCAGTAAGAGATGCCTTCGGTCGTGTTACCGATCTGCGTCTCATCCCATCCAAGCAGTTGGGCCGTCCTCGCATCGATGTCGTGGTCCAGACTTCCGGTCAGCTCCGCGACCTGGCAGCATCCCGTCTCTTCCTCATCAACAAGGCAATAGAGATGGCGGCAAATGCCAAGGGTGATAAGTACGAAAACCTGGTGAAAGCCGGTGTTACTGAATCCGAAAGAGTGCTCGTAGAGAAGGGCATGTCGCCAAAGGAGGCACGCGAGGTAAGTATGTATCGAGTGTTTGGTGGTGTAAACGGCAACTATGGTACCGGTATCCAGGAGATGGTAACCGCAGGCGACCGCTGGGATAAGGAGAGTCAGATTGCCGAGGTTTATATGAACAATATGGGTGCCTACTACGGTGATGAGAAGAACTGGGAAACCGTTCGCAAGGCTGCTTTTGAGGCAGCATTGACCCGTACCGATGTGGTGGTTCAGCCACGACAGAGCAACACCTGGGGCGCTTTGAGTCTCGACCATGTATATGAATTCATGGGAGGTATGAACCTCGCAGTGCGCAACGTAACCGGTAAGGATCCAGATGCTTATCTTGCCGACTATCGCAACCATAGCAATATGAGAATGCAGGAGGTGAAGGAGGCTATCGGCATCGAGAGCAGAACCACCATCTTCAACCCTGCCTATATCAAGGAGAAAATGAAGGGTGGAGCCAGCAGTGCCAGCACATTCGCCGAAATCGTAACCAATACCTACGGCTGGAATGTGATGAAGCCAAAGGCTATCGACAAGGAGATGTGGGACGAGATCTATAATGTATATGTCAAGGACAAGTATCATCTCGGTACCAAGGAGTTCTTCGACAAGCAGAATCCGGCAGCGCTGATGGAGATGACTGCCGTGATGATGGAGAGTGCCCGCAAGGGAATGTGGAAGGCTACTCCTCAGCAGCTCAAGGACATCGCCAAGCTCCATACCGAGACTGTGAACAAGTATAAGCCTTCATGCTCCGGTTTCGTCTGCGACAATGCCAAACTCCGCAACTATATCGCCAGCAAGACCGATGCTGCTTCTGCCAAGGAATATCAGCAGAATGTAGAGCAGATCCGCGATGCTGAGGCTGCGAAGAACAGCAGCGACAAGGGTATGGTGATGAAGAAGGAGACGCTGAACGAGGACGCTCAGAAGACCACTACTGTGGTGAGCGGTATCGTTGTAGGTGTCATCGTCATCGTAGCATTCGTGATGCTCGCTATCCTGATTCGCAGAAGAAGAAAGAATATGGTAGAATAGAAATGGAGACATTAGTTTTAGTAATGATGATATTGGTTTGCTTCAGTTTTGTGCTGAAGCAGACCTTCCACGGAGTAAAGGAGATTATGATCATCTCGGTGCTCGTAGCCTTCTTTGTGGGAATGATCTGGCCATTCGCCATTGAGCAGTCGAAGACGCAGATTGCGGCCTGGATAGCCGACCAGAAGCTGATGCTCGATATGGCAGTGCTGCTGAGCATCGACGTGGCACTCACGATGCTTTTCTGTGTGCATCACGTAGATTTGAAGACTTCGGAACATGTGAGCCGCCGCAAATGGGTGTTCTTCATCTTCCTGAAGTACTTCCCAGGTTTGCTGTTTTTCCCAGTGCTGTTCAGTGTTCTGGTGATGACCATCTTCCTGCTTCCCGGCGTATCGTTCCAGGTAGTGGCATGGGTGCTTGCCGTAGTGCTGCTGGTTTTGGCACCAGTGTTCATCTACGGTTTGAGATGGCTTTTGCCGGAGCGACCAATCCGCTTGGAACTGCTCTTTCTGGTAGAGGTGCTGCTCGGATTGATGGGCATCATCGGTACGGTGAATGGCAGGACAGCGGTGGCAGGATTCAACAGTTTCGATGCCCTCTCGCTTCTCGGCGTCATCGCCATTGTCATCGTAGGAATGGCGATAGGATGGGCAATTTACAATTATCAAATTAAAAAATATAGAATATAATGAATTACATATCAGACGTATTGTTTTGGATTTCCACAGGTATGCTGGTTCCTGTGATTATTTTGTTGATTTTCTTCTTTCTCAGAGCCTTGCTGCTCCTCGGAGGGTTCTTCGGACAGTATCTTGTAAAGCGCAAGTCGGGTGCGGAGATTCGTGAACAGATGAACACCCTAACGCTCGATAACATCGATACTCTGGGCGATCGCCTGCCAAAGAACAAGCAGGCTGTCATCGTTTCCTATATGAAGAAACTCGTGGACAACCGTCAGAGCAAGGCGCAGGTAAACCGCATCCTCGACCAGTATGCGCAGTTTGTAGAGAAGGATCTTTCTCTTCCTTCTACACTCCTGAAGATGGGTCCGATGCTCGGTTTGATGGGTACCTTGATTCCTATGGGACCAGCCCTGGTAGGTCTTTCTACCGGCGATATTGCTTCGATGGCTTACAACATGCAGGTGGCTTTCGCTACCACCGTAGTGGGATTGTTCTCTGCAGCCATCGGTTTTGTAACCAAGCAGACCAAGAATCACTGGTACACCGAGGATATGAGCAACCTCGAGTTTATGGCCGACCTGATTGATGAGAAAAAGTAATTCCTTAAGTAGGTATTCAAAATTAGTTTATATAATCATGTTCAGAATTAGTCGATATGCCTTGGCGCATTCTTTCGCCCAGAAACATAGGTTTCATCGGTCACGTAGCCCGCTACGCTCCCTCTTCAACCTATGTTTCTGCACGAAATACTGCACCAATTCATATCAACTAATTTTGAACACCTACTTAACATCTTGAAAAGAATATGAGACAAAGACGCAGAAGTCGTCTCTCGCATGATGGCGAGGATGATGATCCGATGAGCGTAGTGAGCAACCTCTTCGATGTGGCGATGGTATTTGCCCTCGCCCTGATGGTAGCCCTCGTTTCGCGCTATAATATGACGGAAATGTTCAGCAAGGATAACTTCACGATGGTGAAGAACCCTGGCAAGGAGAATATGGAAATCATTACCAAGGATGGACAGAAAATCAATCGTTATACTCCTTCTGAAGACCAGAGCAATAAATCTGGCAACAAGGGTAAGAAAGTGGGTATCGCCTACCAACTTGAGAATGGCGAGATAATATATGTGCCTGAATGAGACGTATTATAACTTGGAAAAAATATCATCGCTGGATAGGCTTGATAGTATCGGTGTTCATGCTTATATTCTGCGTTTCTGGCATTATTCTCAATCATCGACAATTATTTCGTAGTTGTGATGTAGATAGATGTTGGATGCCTTCCAACTACCACGTAGCCAATTTCAATAATGGAGTGGTTAAGGGTAGTCGGAATATAGGTGCAGACTCTGTGCTGGTGTTTGGAGGCGCTGGATTATGGTTGACAGATACTAAAGGTGAGCAATGGCATGATTTCAACGAAGGTATTGATGAAGGTGCCGATAATCGCAATATCCGCAATGTTGTAAAGACAAAGAATGGAAGACTATGGTGCGCAACGCAATATGACCTATATTGTAGAGAGGGTAAGAATTGGAAGAAAATAGTATTACCCAACAATGAAGAGCGAATAGCCGATGTTTGCCTTACTAAGGATAGTACGAGCATTATAGTGTTATCACGCTCTAAAGTCTACAGGGTGTTGAATGGAGCAATTAAAACTCTCACAATACCTGCCCCAACAGGATATAGTCCTTCTACAACTCTCTTTAAAACTGTGTGGCAACTGCATAGTGGAGAGTATTTTGGTATGGCGGGCAGGCTTGTTGTCGATGCGATAGCTGTAGTGCTAATAATATTGTCGCTCACAGGAATAGTGATATTCCTTCTTCCCTATGATATCCGTAGGTTGAAGCGCAAAGGTAAGAAAAACTCTATGAGGAGTCGTGGACGACAGATGGTGTGGAATATGAAATGGCACAATCGCTTTGGGTATTCCACCATTATCCTAACCCTTTGGATAGCTATTACAGGCATGTGTCTTCGCCCACCATTGATGATACCATTGGCAATGAAGAAGATGTCGGCACAGACTGATAGCAACAATGTATGGCATGATAAACTAAGAGCTATAAGATGGGATGTAGCAGAAGACTGTTGGATAGTTTCAACCTCTGATGGTTTTATGCTGATGGATGAATATTTCGTAGAACCCCCAATGCTAATAGCAAAGCATAAGGCGCCAACCATAAGTCCGATGGGAGTAACGGTTTTCGAGAAAGATAGCGCAAGTGACGAATGGATAGTAGGGTCGTTTAGTGGTCTGTATCGTTGGAATATAATGTCGGGCAGAGTGGTAGATTATTTTAGCCATAAGCCAAACAAACAAACATCGATGCGCCCTGTTTCAAATTCGCAGGTTAGTGGATATTCCAATGACTTCTCGTTAGGCAACCCAATAGTCTTTGACTATACAAAAGGAGCCTCAGAGAAATTGCAGATGCCTTCAGAAATTGCCAATGCTAAGATGTCGCTATGGAATATGGCGTTAGAGCTGCATGTAGGCAGATGCTATTCGCCATTCCTTGGTCCTATCTCCGACCTCTTCGTATTCTTGTCAGGATTGATAATATCGCTGACTTTACTTTCGGGATATATCATCCTGCGCAGACAACGAAAGCGACGCAAAGCTAAAGTGATATCCTGTAAAGCAATAACAAAAATCGCTAATAATCATAATAATTAAGTAAATCAAGTAAATCAATTTAAAGTATGAAAAAGTTTAAGACAATGATGGCCATGATGTTGGCTTTGGTTTCTATGTGTGTAGCATTCAGCTCTTGCAGCAGTGAAGAGGATGATACTGTGGCAGTTGCCAAGGAAATTGCCGGTTCATACACCAGCTCTCTGGATATGACCGTAATGGGTGAGGCTTCTACATACGAGAATGTTACTATGAAGATCGAGGCTGTAGATGATGCTACAGTCAAGGTTACTTTACCTGCTTGCGGCGAGGGTATGATGGCTCTTCCTGCCCTGGAGGTTCCTGCTGTGAAGGTTTCTGGTTCTAACGGTGCTTATGCTTTCTCTCAGGAAAACTATGCTGGTACTGTTACTGTGAATGGTGCAGAGAAGAAGTACACTGTTACTTTGCAGGGTACATTGAAGAACAAAACCCTAACCATCAACTATTCTGTGCAGTATGGCAAGATGCCTATGCCGATGATTGGTAAGTTTGTTTGTACAAAATAAAAGGATTGTTTCAGGATAAGTTTTGATATAACTCGATGAAACAAAAGATATTCGCACTATTCCTAATCCTTTGCGGATTGTGCCTGAATCTGAAAGCCGAAACCCAGGGTGATATCGTGGGTAGAGTGCTTGATGATTCGGGCGCACCTCTGGTGGGTGCTACCGTCCAGATGGTGAATGCCAAGGGAGGAGTAACCACTGATGAAGATGGATATTTCCGCATTCCTTATGCCAAGGAAGGAGCGGTGAGAGTGAAGGTGAGCTATGTGGGCTATCAGACTCAGACCTTCGTTCTGAAGGCGGATGAGAAGAAGGGCAGTCAGCATGTACTTCGTCTTCAGCCGAATGCTAGTGCCCTCGATCAGGTGGTAGTAACTGCAACCCGAACTCCGAAGGCCTTGAAGGATGCTCCTGTGGTAACCCGTCTGATTTCTGCCAATGATATCAAGATTGCTGATGCTACCAATATTCAGGACCTCCTCACCGAGCAGATGCCGGGTTTGCAATTCGGCTATGCCATGAACCAGGAAACTTCGCTCAATATGAATGGTTTCGGCGGAAACGCTGTGCTCTTCCTCGTAGATGGCGAGCGATTGGCTGGTGAAACCATGGATAATGTAGATTATAGTCGTCTGAACTTGGATAATGTAGGACGTATCGAGATTGTAAAGGGTGCAGCTTCGGCGCTCTATGGTGCCAATGCCGTAGCCGGAGTCATCAACATCATCTCCCGTGAAAACAGCGAACCTTGGACTGCCAATGTCAATACCCGCTACAACGACTTCAACAAGGAGTGGCGTCACGGCGGAAGCTTCAGCTTCAATGCTGGAAAGTGGAATTCGCAGACCAGCATGCAGCGCACTACATCAGATGAGGTGCAGCTCACCAGTCCTTTCGATACAGAATCCAACATCCTCCATATCTATGGTGGTGAGACTTTCAATGTGAAGGAGCGTCTTACCTACAAGCTCTCTGATAAGGTAAAACTGATAGGTCGTGGCGGTTATTTCAATCGTATCAGCAAGCGCAGCAACTATGATGATCATTACATGGATTATTCTGCCGGACTGAAGTCGGTGATGACGCTTTCGAAGAATGATAATCTGGAGATTTCTTACGGCTTCGACCAGTATGACAAGGCTCGATATGTGAATGATGAGCGTACTCACGACCACGATTATACCAACCGTCAGAACACCGCCCGTGCCCTCTATTCCCATATCTTCGGCAAGAATACATTGACGGCAGGTGCAGATTTCCTCAACGATTATCTCACCACCTATCAGTTTGCCAACAATGGTTCCAAGACTCAGAATTCATACGATGCCTTCGCCCAGTTCGATTACAATCCTTTGCAGTGGTTGAACATCGTGGCAAGTCTTCGTCATGATTACTTCTCTGCATCTAGTCAGCATGCCACTACTGGTCGACTGGCTCTGATGACCAAGTGGAAGGGTTTCTCCATCCGTGCCAACTATGCCGGCGGATTCCGTGCCCCAACCCTCAAGGAGATGTATATGAACTTTGATATGGCAGGTATGCAGATGATTTACGGTAATCCGGATCTGAAGCCGGAGAAGAGCAACAACTTCAACCTGGCGTTGGAGCATACTGGCAGAGTGAAGAATGCAGGCCTCTTTACCGGTCAGTATAGTATTACTCTCATGGGCTATTATAATAAGTATGATAAGCGCATCACTACCGAAGATTATGCCGATTATACTCCAGGAATCGGTCAGCCAGATGTGGCTTCCCGTTATTGCAACGAGGATGGAGTAGGGGTGAGCGGCATCGACTTCAGTGTCCACTACCGTTCGGACATGGGACTCGGTGTGAAACTCGACTACAGTTATCTCCATGTGGGTGGCAGAAGCGTAGATTCCCAGTTCTCCCAGCCTCGTCCGCATTCAGCTACCTGGCGTCTCGACTACGATCGTCAGCTCTGTTCGTTCTATCGTATCAATGCTGCCCTGTCAGGCAGATACCTGTCATCTCCAGATACGAACATCGAGAAGCATGACCAGGCATATCAGTTGTGGAAGTTCACGCTTCAGCAGCGATTCCTGGATGCCGTCAATCTGAATTTCACGGTAGACAATCTTTTCGGTTATAAACCAAAGAACTATTATTGGAGTTCAGCGATGACCACCGGTCGCACCTTCTCAGTGGGACTTTCCGTTGACATCGACCGCGTAGTGAATCTGTTCTAGAAATCGCCATAAGGGCAGTTTCCAGACCCAAAATAGATTAAAAAAGCCATAGTGAAGGATGCTTTTCTTCAATTTATGGTAAGCGTGTGATAAACTGCAATTTGTCTGCCTAATTGGGGAACGCGTCCTCACCTGGGGACGCGTCGCCCCCAGGTTAGCTTGCGTTC
>ENA-OOXM01001949-OOXM01001949.1-human-gut-metagenome-genome-assembly--contig:-NODE-1949-length-14321-cov-2.718071_pt1 | contig 14321 bp, 28 predicted proteins | sample MGYA00241589_ERZ501347 | MGnify/ENA primary metagenome ERZ501347 (study PRJEB25962, sample SAMEA2042832) | human gut metagenome | biome: human gut; feature: human-associated habitat; material: faeces...
CGACCCGCATTTTTAGCCGGTCAAGTTTTACAAGGAAATTCCTCGCATTTTTAGCATTAATTTTGTAAGGCCGTTTTCGAGGCTAATGTCTGAATTTTATGGGATTCGTAATACCTTTTATTACGTTCCGATTTAGTAGAATTATTAAACTTCATCTGACATTCTCCACATCGACATGTTTTTGAGTCAAATTCACTTACTTCAACCTCAGCACCGCAATCTATGCACCAAATAAATTTATTTGCTTGATCAGAATCCTCACAATAAGGGCAAATCTCTTTCTTTCTCTTACTTCTCATCAATCTACCACATGACTTACAGCGCTTAAATCCACCACCATCTTTCCAGCGAAGATAAGCATAAGCTAATTCTTGACAATCAATTTCGTTCAAAGTCAGTTCGGGCTCACCATCAACCTCTATAAAATTAACTTTTAAACATTTAGTATCATTTCTCTTAGGGCAGCTTATAAACCCTTTCATTAGAATATCATGTAAAATATATTCTCTCTCATCCGCAGGAACCGACACCCTAGCCATATTGCATAACTCTGTAAGAGTATATTTTACTAACCCGTCAGTAAACCCTATAGAAGTAGACTGTTGCTTCGCCATACACAATAAAACAAATAACATTTTTTCTTCTCTAATATTCTCCAATGAACGAATAACCTCAAGTTCATTTTTAGTAATCACAATATTATCTATTTTATAAAATTCTTTCTTTCGAGCGCCTTTTATTGCATTTGATATTGCATTTGAATAACTTGCTTCCTCAAAATTATTTTGATGCTTCAACATCCATTGCACAGTAGAACTATAATTCTCGTCATCATCTTTATCCAAAACCTGAGCATTGTATCTTGTAATATATCCAATTTTCTTAATAGCCGCTTTTATTTCTTGATTTTTACCAATAAGTAAATCTCTTGCATATTTCTCTTCATTCAAAATCATCATATTCATCACCTCTATATTCCTTTATATGTAAAGAAAACATTTTCCCACAAAATTCTATATCTCCATTATCATCTTTAACAGGAAATTGAATCTTATTACCACTATTTCGCAAGATATTGTGATATATTTCATTTCCTGCAACATCCCATGCAAATGATTTATTTTTATTTGATAAATAACAAATATCTACAACTATATTAGCTAAAACTTCTGAATTTGGACATATAGTACTACAAGCATCCGTAAATTCGCTCTTAAACTGTGCCATTACAAGGTCTCTATCTTCTTTATTTGACTCATTTTTCTTAATACCCTTTAAAAAAATCTGGATATTTTTATTATATTCATCATAGAGCTCTTTAATTGCATCATATTCTTCTTGAGAATATGCTGCATTACTCTTTAAAATAGACCTATCAAACTCGACCTCTGGGAGCACATCAATAGATCTAAACTCATCTTCAACCCTCCAACAAATTCTATTCATAGTTCCGGGGGCTCTACTTATAGGCATATATTTTTCATAATTATAAATAAATGCCTCTTCCTCTTCAGTTCTGTCATCAGAAGCATATAAATCTTCCAACGTCTTACCAAATCTAATCTTACAATTAGATCTTACGGACTTAATATATTTATCAAGCTCAGTTTTAAGCTGAGAATACCTATATATAAAAAACCAAGGCTTAATTTCTGCAGCGATATTATAATCTATTACTTTTTGCTTTAAAATAGCCTCGTCATCACCGCTTTTAGGTTTAGAAAATCTCGGATCAAGCCATTCTTTCGGTATTGGCTGTGCCACAACACCTTTGATACGATCAATGGCATTTTGCTGATAATTCATCATTGTACGAATACGATATTGTAATCTGGTATATTCTTCACTATTTTTATCAAATTTTTCTCTTAAAGAGATCATATTTGTGCCTCTATTAGTAACACTACCAATTGAATCTCCAAAACCATTGATGTCTGAGTTAATAAAATCTTCTTCTGTTGGAACTTTTTTAGGCATTTTACTCTGAACGCACATCAGTGTATCTTTATATTCAAAAGCGTTTAATAGGACATCATTATTTGTTGAAAATACTGTATCTGAATCATAATCCGCTCCGTTCAGACGCATGGCAGTAGTATCCCAACTATTAATAAGACAGCATGTTTTAATATATCCATACCATTTTTTCATCTCATCCGATGCAACAACTTTTAATTTTTGGACATTTTCATGAGATGTCATGGGTGCCCTAAATAAAATTATTTCATCAACATTTTTCGTTGTCCAATATTGGTGATAACATTCTCCAGCCTTCATAAGACCTGTAATTTCCATCCCAAAAATTTTTTGTAAAAGAGAGTAAGGATCATTACCAAGTATTGCATAATCTCCTGCAACATCCAAAACTCCAATTTTTGCAGAATTAATACGTTTTTGTATCATTCGGCTAACTTTAGACCGCACATAAGGGTCTTTAATTAGCTCAGGATTTGCCATAATTGATTTACACATTGGGTCTACATGCTCAACGCTCTTATCATCCAAGCTAGATCCACACATATATAAAATTAATTTTCGCCAATCCAAACCAAGACATTCTTTAATTTTTGTAACAGTAGGAGCTACTAAGTCATTAATTTGCTCGTCTGTAAAGGTAAAATCCTGTAAATATTGATAATTTGTAGTATGAATGTTACGCAATTCTCTTGGAGAGCTTTTTGCTATACAAAAATCATAGTCATTTTTTTTACAATTCTCATAATAATCTTCAAATCCATCATAAGAATCCCATAATTTAAGCATAGAAGTAGTTAAAATTATATCTGCATCTCTTATATCTCTCTGAGCTCCCCATGCGTCCGTAATCATATAAGTATGAGCAACTTCTTCTGCAAATTGCACAAATGGTACGGTAAATACCATTCCTTTAACAAAAGCACACCTTGTATTATATCCAGACAGAGGTTCATCTCCCTCTCCCAACAATTTTGCCCATCTACTACTCATTTCTGGAGTAATAAATCCCATTCCATCAGAAACATCAGCCGCAATTTCAACCTCTTGCGGGTCAGATACTGTTGGCCATATTGGGTTTTCGTCATTCCCAGAATCTGTTACAACCCTTACTTTATCTTTAAATTTTACTTCTGCATCATTTACAACAATGATTCTTGGCCAAGGTCTGGTTTGATCTGTAAATGAACCGACAGTAATACTTGCCGAACATTGTAGAGCAAAATATGCTGATAATTTTGCTGGAATAAATTTATACCCAAGCTCAATCCCATTATGAGTTTTTATAGATTCACCTTCATTTGGGCCAGTATATCTACCATTATTAATCCTACGCATAATTTCGTCATGCCATTTTTCATTTATAAACATAATTGTACTCTTTTTAATAGAACCAGCCGTACCAAGAAGACGAACATAAGTAACCGTTTCTTGTCTATTACCATAATCCACAGTTATACTAAATTTATTTTTACATGCTTCTCGATAATCTTTGGGAGAATCCATAATTAACATTAAATAATCTTGCTGGAACTGTTTTTCATAAAGTTCGTTATATAATTGCCCAATTTTCTGTTTATTTTCATATGTATTCTCCAAATTTTTAATAATTTTGATATCTTTTTTAATTTCTGTGGCTCTCTCATCATCATTTTCTCTATTTTGTAATTTTGTAAGCCACCTAAGTACCTGAGAAGACCCCAAACTTACGACTATTTGTGGCTGTTTTCTAATTTCGCTTAATTTGAAATTTAAGTGCCAATTATGTTTTGCTAAATACCCGCTATGTATTTTTAGCACATAAATTTGATTTTTTTGCTGTTTCGCCATAACAACCACCATCCTTTAACAATTACATTCCCAAAAATATTCCGCATCTCCTCCATACGGCTCATACATAACTTCTTCGACATACCAAGAGCCCTCTTCCCAGTATTTCTCTGCTTTATAATCATCAAGACGCTCTAACGCTATCTCTTCTTTACATTCATCGCAATATTTAGATAAATTACTGAATGTTTGATATTCACAATGGCATCTACTGCAGTATTTAGTCATGTAATTATCACTGCCATATTTAGAAGAGATTTGTCTCACAATGTTATAACCATTATCATCAAATGGTTTTAATGTGTTTAAATAATATTGCTCTCTTTCAAACTGAACCTGCGGATCACATTCTTCAATAATTTCAAATTCAAAATTATTTTCTCCATATTTATTCCATGCATTCTGCAAATACTCATTATCATGGCAATGATTTCTAAGACTATTTCTATGTTGATCCCATCTTTTATAAATATTCTTAGAACTTCCTATATAAAATTTTCCATTCACCTTATTTATGATTTTATAAACACCACATAGTTTTTGTTTTGCCAATAATCATCACTCCAATCTTATGGATTGTATGATAATCAATCCTCTATATCCTTCACAATAAAACAATTTTCACAATAGACTTCATGCTCAGGGAATATTTCAACATATTCTCTTGTAATAGGCTCTCCACAGCCATTACAAAGCATGGCCTCTACATACGCGCCTCCACAATAAGGGCATCCCCTCCATGTTTCATAAGGCGGAGAATCCAAACCATGTCTGTCCATCCAATATTTAGGGGTTTCAAATGTCTTTTGACAATCTAAACATACATACATAAGCGATCACCTCATATTTCAATTTGCTTATCTGAAGCATAAAAAGCACTCCATTTGTTTACATTAGCTTCTGCCTCTTCTCTAGTACGATAGCAATTGCCAAGCTTATATCTCATCAAGTCTACATCATCATCTACCCAATCTTCTTCCCACGTCAGTCCCTCTTCGGTAACATAATAATATGTTTCATCCTTTATAGGTTTCCAAGGCTTACGCCTAATTTTTAGCTCTCCAGTAAGTAAAAAAGTAAGTATCAACCCTTGTACAGTCGCCCCATCTTTTTGCATAAGCCCTTTCCAAGTCAATACATAAGTACCGTAATCCTCTATTATGAATTCTTCATCAAGCTCTATGCCTAATAATACAGCAACTTCATTCATGTGATTTTTCTCCATTTTGTGGCTCCTCCTTTATATCAACGTCATATCCAAACGTTGCAAACCAATATAATAATTTTGTTTTACTCACATATTCCCCAGAACTTTGAGTAAGCTGTTGCATTAAGGCATTCTTTGAAATAACTCTCATTCCATCACCTCAATTATGCATAACTCTTTATTTTTACCTGAGGGGATTGCCTGAAAACTAATGTTTGTTGTCAAAGTCTGGTTCCGTACAAATGAACAAAGCCGACTTCCACCCATCCCTATTACATCTGTAGTGTCCATACCAAATTCCATATTCATATCTCGCATAGGTCTAACAAGTTGTGTAATATAACAAGGCATGCCATTAATATTACTTTTAATTTTCAAATAAAACGGTTCCTGAGCATCTATATCAAGAGCAGACAAATCATAATAACTAGTTCCACAATATGGGCACTTATTTAATTCAATGTCATATGGAGCCCCACAATTTGGGCAATTTCTTTGATTCATATTGCACCTCAAATATACTGATAATCTATATGTCCACACTTGTTGCACTGATATTGATATTTAGGAGGATAGGAAGCAAATTCATACATCTCATTACGACACATACCCCCACCACATTCAGGGCAAATATACTTTGGTTCAGACCATTCTTTTTGTTGAAGTGTACCCTCAGCAAATTTACGATATTCTTCCTCAGTAGGCAGATTTGTATCCAATCCAGTCACAAACACATCCCCTGTATGCTTACCAGAATGTATAGTAAGTGTTTTACCGTCAGTCGTTGTTACAGTATTGCAATGATAAGTCCCAATCATATTATTTGGGCAACTTTTGCATGGACTTACAATACTCCAATAAGGTTTGCCAATCCACTCACAATGTCTACACAAATCATACATATTACATACCTCCTATTGGTTCCGCAGCTTCCCAGCTCTCATATACTTTACCATCACTACGAAAGACATAATAACGTCCCTCAGCATGCTGACACGTTGTATCTACTCTAACAGAAAGGGTACTACCATTGCGACTTTCCATAATTTCATAAAAATTATCTATATTACCGGGACGATGATTAGCAATCCAAGCATTTATTTTATCGTCTTCTCCCTCATTCAATGCCTTAAACGTAACCTGATCAAACCCCATAGGGGAGAAATTATCCTTATTGAGGAATTCAAAGCCATCGCGCAGTATCATTACCATTCGATTAGTACACCAAGTAGGCTTAGTATAACGCCACGCACTTAGATATTCACGAGGATTCGTAATTGAATAACTGAGCACTTTAATTGAATGAGGAATATCTCTTTCCTTCAATGATAGATTATGAGTCTGAAATTCTACCTTGCACCCAAGCTCAGAACACTCATTGGCTACTTTAGTTGCCCATCTCATATCCTGAGAAGGATCGCACTCACCAGTGATTATAACAGTAGGAGATTCATCATTTTTTTTAGTATATTCAATTATAAAATCACGAAGAGCTCTAATATAAGCCTCTTCATCTCTTCCATAGAGGTTATCAAACTTGTACTCATGCTTATGCCCACGCGCCACACAGAAAGGGCAATGATACACGCAAGGCTGATATGGCGCAGAAATCTGTATATTCATTAGAACTCTCCTTTCTTATGCTTTTTAATCAAAGTAAAACTACCATCTTCATTAGAAGTCCAATACATAAAAGAATCCCACTCGTCAATGCGGCGGTCGTTTGCTGGATTTTCATATTTTCGCAACTGAGTTATCAAATCCCAGCCACACAATTTGCGTTCAACGCGCTTTTCATTATGCTGGCAAAGAGTTGAAACATTAGTGTCAATACAGATAAGTTCGTGAGATGTAAAGCCCCTAAACCATTCAAGATACTGAGTCCGCGCACATTCGGTCGGTGCGTTCGCATCAACGAGCGTGTTAGTACCGCTCTGCATATTGCCCAAAATTCGTTGCCAAATTAGGAGCCAAGCCCACTCTCTATTAGAACGGTCAGCCGCGCTACCATTTACGGCTTCATAGACCTCTTCGGGGCTAATAATGTCAAACCCATCAAGCTTGCCTTCCTCTTTCATCTTATTGACAAATGTGGTCTTACCCGCACAGCATGGGCCAGTCATAACTATTAATCTACTCATTTATTTTTCTCCTTAGCTTTCTGCCGAGCCATCGACATACGTTCTGCAAGTGCCGCCCTCTGCTCATCAGTATAATTAACCTGTTTAGGAGGAGAAAGCTTCATCCAGCTCTTAGGGACATACACCAATATATATCCATCATTGTCTTCTGGATTTTTTATAATTTTAACCTCATTCTCATGCTTTTCTGCTAATTTATAAATCTTATTAATCCATTTTTGCTCATTAGAACAAAAAGTTGCTGTATTTCTATCATTGGTACACTCTATACATGTTTCTCTTAGTTCTACCATAAATGCCTCCTATTGTATTCTATTGATTTTTCGAAGCTATTTTTAATTTTATATTTTGCTAATGGAATTACCTTACTTAAAGAATTGGATGCAAAATTCACACCGTTTTTCAATAGTCACTATTGGATTTTAACTTATTCTGTTTCCATTCGTAATTTAAGTGGAGCTTATCTTGTGTCCACTGCTGATTTTTTCTTTCTTCTTCAGCAATGACCTTTTTCATTTCATCAATGAGCTTCTGCTGAGACCGCATCGCCTTTTGTTGCTCTTGATTTTTCTCAACCTTTCTTCTAAAACGTTTATATCTTAAACAATCAATAAAAGAACGAAATTCATATGTTTCACCAATAGATTGCCCCGTAATACGCAAGCTAACATGCTCATCGCCTAAATACCATTTATTAGGCGAAATAGTATAAAATGAATAAAATTGCTTAAAAGAAAATTTATATGTATCTTCTTCCAATTCTATCCACCACATAAACCAACATATTCCATACAGTATTCCCCCTGTTAGCAATAAAACAATTAAAAGCACTAAAAACATAATCTTCCCTCTTTTAACTCAAATTCCTCACATCCCCGTCCACTCTCGCAATCCTTTTTGCAAAAACGGCAAGGGTTCGCATCGAGGGCCAGTCTACGGATCACATAAGCTTGATATTCGTTTTCTCTACGCAACTCCTGAATAATAAGATCTGTCTCAGTCATGTTATCTCCCTCTCAGTCCCATAAATAATAAAAATACTTTTTAAATAGCTTAAAAAATTCTTCGCTAGCCATTTCGCGCATCTCATCCATCTTTTTCCAATCATCTGGCTCTAAATTATCATACATATCGCTTCTTTCGTCCATCTGCGCCAAAAGTTCAAGCATTCTATCAATGCCATCATTATACATCTTTATATTACGCTTAGATTGTTCTTCATTATCAAACTCAGGAGGTTCGTCAAGAAGATATCCCGTACCCATACGATAATGCCGATGCCAAAATAAAATTTCACGCATCGTATCTATAAACCACACATAAGTTTCCCACTGTGCTTGAGGGGCATAACCGTGTTTAAGAGTAAAGAAAATACGCTTAATAAAAATTGGTATATCTTTTATATTTCGCCAAAAATAACGACCACGAAAATTAAATAGACCCCAAGATAAATTATTAGTTCTTTTCATTGATTTCTCCTTAATAAGCAGTTAGTAAAGTTTTTAGTTTGCAATTAAAAGCTTCTTCCAACATATTCTTAATTTCAGCTACACAACCTCTACAATACATTGAGGTACGTCCCTCAACATCCACTGTACAAATTAAATTCCCACTCCCATTATAAGCCAGTTCAACACTAATATCATGCGCGTTAGCAAAATTCATAAGATTCTTAGAGACAGCGAGAATGCCTTCTTCTTTCTCAGGGTACTTGGTAATTACAAAAATACTTTTTGCAAAACTCATTTTCATACCTCCATTAATTTTGTATTGTATCTAGTGTTATTATAGCAGATTTTTCAGATTTGTCAAGAGGGTAGGCATTAGATTTAAGTTCTACGCCATACTTTTCTCTTATTGTATAAATTATTTTATTCACTGCACCATTAGTCCCATAATTTACACGGAACTGAATTGCTTCCTCATCTTGACCATAATATATATCATAAATAATGTTTATAATATCTTCAGCGACCGCATTAGGTGTTTGCATTACTTTTCCCCTTCTTTCGTTTAGTTCCCCTTTTAAAAAGCTGGGCCAAAGCTTTTTCTATACATTCAAAACATTTACCCGACTCAGACCAATCAGGTAGTTTTTTGCCACAAGTGCTACAATGTCTATTTTCCATTTACATCACCTCAATACATTTTCCTTTGTCATACAAAGGACATCATTCAAACATTTTCCTTGACTGGCGAAGCGTTAAAATAAAATTATATCTTTCTTCATATGAAGCAATATAATTCTTATTGAGTTCAATAATATGACTGGCCGATTCCTCAGCCTCATTTCGAGAGTAACCAAAATTAGCCATACAAAGTTTAATAAATTTCTTACGTGTCATTTATTTATCCCCATCATTAATCTATCCTTGCCGTCAATATAAGTCCTCCGAATATAATTCTTTCTCGCCTTTATCACGTTTGTGCTGACGAGCCGTAGCACTCATTTGACCATTATTCATAGCTACAATATATGCTTCATATCTATCATAGAAACTTCCCATCTCATCAAGGGAGCCTTCAATTGCGGCTGCACGAGGTGGTGTTATGCCTGCATCATGCATCGCAGAGTAAATGTCACCATGACGAATTCCTCCAAAGACCGCACCAGTTCGTGTGTCTTTAATTGCTGCACAAATAATCATATTTTAATCCTTTCTTTCATAATGTCCGGGAACCCACACTAGGTTATCCCCATTAACTTCCTCCCAAGCATCTGCCATTTCAGTAATACATTCGAGGCAATGAATCCAGATACTACAGCATTGATCCTTTAGAAGTTCTTCAGAAACTCTATCATAGAGTGCAGGCGGTATTCTTTCTTTTACTTCTTGTGTGTTTTCATTAATGCGTTTCTGTATGATAGGAGAAATATCAATAGTAGGACATTTGTCAATCAAATCATACTCATCATCAAATTTGATTTCTCCACGTATGTATTTGTCTCTTAATTCTTTTAGTTCATCTGCATCAATTGGGCGCATCACTGTTACCTCCGTTCTTTTTGCATGGGCAACAAAACAGTCTCTCAACCCAAGACACTTTTCCGCTCCCTCCCGTAGCGCATTTCTTCGATTGGCAGGTTTTATTTTCTTGATGATAATAAATGCAGTCTTTGCACGGATTTCGCATTATTTTACACCTCCGTCCATCTTCGCGCCGCAGTTTGGACAGAAGTTATGACGTTCGTTAAATGGGTATCCATCTTTCCACGCACATATTGAGCAGTTATATGTCCAATGATAACCGTCACCATCAGCTATCCACCTTCCATGTACCACTGGGGCAACATCGGCGGCGGGGGCAGCTTTTATTGCTTCCGCAGGGATAATGAGACGGTAATTATTGTCGTATTCTGCACGCTCCAATAATGTTTCCAGTTTGATATACTTAGCCATTGTCAGCCCTCCTATTCCAAAGCCCATCCATATATTGGCGGTATCTATAATTCTTATCAAAATATTTTCGAAATACACCCCCAGCAGATAGTATTGTTGCTTTAAACTGTGAGCACTGAGGCGCTTTGTTCTTTTCATCCCATTCTGCTTTACCTCCACAAAACGGACAAGGTATTAATTCAATCATCCTTCATCTCCTCCAATGCTTTCTTCGCCTCTTCGTAGGTCAGGAATACGGTCTGTCCGATGTCTTCTGGATAAAACTCCCATGCTTCTCCGTTTTCGTCCGTTCCTTTCAAATATACAGTTTCATAGCCGTCATACCACCCGATGCGTTCAGCGTCATCTACGGAAATCTCACGAATTGGGTTCTCCATGTAGTCCTTATCAATTCCCCAAAACAAAACTTGATCCCCAAAAACAACGTCAAGCCAATCCTTGCATGATAGCACCGCTATGCGCCCGTCCTTGTCGGCCTTTAGTAACTCACGAATCCGCTCTGCCTTTGACGGATCGTCACTAAAGGAAGATTTAATAATAGCCTTTGCGCTTTCACACTGCTCTGGGGTCAATCCCGTATCTAAATATTTCCGCAACATCGGGCAGTGTGCAGCCGCTACCGCTGTACAAAATCCCCCAACAGCAGTGCAGTTTCCGTTATCCTTATGACGAAAATCACAGCGAAGACAATTTACTGTTTCCATATCATCCTACCTCCTGTAGCCAGAACTTGCGTCTACAATCAGGGCAAGTAATATTCTCATCAACGCTAAGAGCGCAAGAAAAACTAGTATCAACCACTTTAGGACAAATTATCATAATGCCATTAAAGCATTCCGCATAGGGGAATTGCTTCAAAAATTCGCCTTGACGTGTCTTACGAGGATGTTCTGCAGACCATTTTTCAACAATAGCGACAAGTTCCTCTTTCCATTCAAAAGTATCACAACAAGTATTTCCGTCAGCAGGGCAATTAGAGCAATCACTAAAAGACCTACACATACGATTCCTCTCACGAACAAATTCTATAGCATCCATTTATTTAATTCTCCTTAATTTAATAATTTTTCCAAAGCACTTCAATTCTATCATATGCAGTGATTATTTTAACTTTTATTTATAATTCCTCCTTACCACCACATAGCGGGGCACACCATAGCCCAAATTTCCTCAATTTCACACACATATTTAACTTGTTCTTCGTCCCAATCATTATATTCTTCTGAGAAGCTAAATTTAAGACGTTCTAGCATGAGGTCTATCATTTCTCGCTGTGTATATTCTTTTTCTTTAAATTTAAACTTATGAAAGTCTAGGTCGATCATAGTTATATCAACGAACATTTTAAGTCTTTCATATAGCCATAGCTGCCAACTATAGTTAAGATCCCAAGTTTCACGACTATCAAAACCATATTCTTTTCTTTGCAACGCCCATTTCTCTTCTCGACCATCATTGAATTCCCATGTGTCTGGGCGATCAGTTACGCCAATGTCATCTAAATATTTTCTGTTCATAATTCCTCCTGTGATGTTTCATAAAAATCAATTTTGTTTTCACTTTCAATAATGTAACCTTGTTCTTTAAGTTCATTCATAGCTCTATAATAAGCACTACGAGATAGGCCAGTAAAGGCCATAGCAGGAGTTTCCTTAAGGGGCCTGCTTTACTGCGATTATATACATAAAGTTTAAACCCTGCCCCGGTTAGAGATTTCATAGCTCTAAACATTTTCTCAATATTTAATTTGGCCAAAAATACTTCCTCCTTTAAAGTTTTTCATCATCTGCCAAATGTTTATTAATTACATTTCTAACTGCGTTATAAGAACAGTTCATTTTTTTTGAAATTTGATTTATATTCATACCTTGCTCATAAAGCTCAACCATTTTATCATGGTCGTATTTAGCAGTGGAACCACCCTGAGATCCATTTTGTTTACATGCTTCATAACGTTTTTGTGATTTCTTTATTTGCGCATAACATAGTCCATCCACAAATCTGATTAATGTTTCATTGTCGGTAGTATATTCTCCTTTAATACCATAATTAAGAATTTCCCATGCTGCATTTTTTGCAAACTCTTCTCCATTAAGTTCTGCAAGAGTATTTAATGTATCCAGCCATCCTTCATAAAAAACTAGATTTGCCATAACCAGTCCTCCTTTCTTTGGTTGTGGTAATAATATACCACAATAATTTTGTATTGTCAAGGGGTTACAGTAAATAATATTGCCATTACCATAACCAGTACCAAAACCAAATATGGTTGTGAGTTGCCATAACCATAATATAAATATAAATATAAATATAAATATAAATATATATATCTAAAGATATATAATTAGCGATGGCAACTTTTTTTTGGGCTAGGGGTTAGAGTATAAGTGGGATTGGTTTATATTATTCCGTTGAGCCCCTAAGTATAGGGGCTTACGATTCGGAACTAAAGGTCCTCAATATAGATTAATTTTGTATTGTTTTAGCTAAGGCTTGTCCCAAATTCTACGTTTACGGCCAATATACTTGCCTGTTATGTTTCCATTTGTATCACATGATATTGCATGAAGTTGATTATTTTCAATGTATATTTTTAAAATGCATTGATGATTTACTCTTCTGCATTCAGAAGATTGGAATTCTAAAGCTTTTAAAATATCATTTACGGCATTTCCATGTAATGTATGATTTTTAATTTTCTCAGATATGTATTCTGGAATAATTACAGTATCGTTTAATGCATCTTCAATTTGAAGCATTTTAAGTTCTTTGTTTGTTTTTTGATAATCTTTAACTTTAGCTTTTAGATCATCCATTGTAATTAATCCACAACAAAAGTCTTCTTTTTCTCCCCAGAAGTATTTATTCCCAGAAGGTGTTTTTATATTAAAAATTGGATTATATTTTTCAATATAATAGTCTTCCGCATCATTTAAATCTTCATATGCTAATACACACCATGAGAGATCTTTATAAAAATCCCTTAACATATCATATTTTTGGCTAATTTCGTTTGCTGCCTTTCCTTGGAATAAATTATTACAATGCTCTAAAAGTCTAGTAAATAGACTGTTGCTTTGACCAACATATACTATCTCTTCACATAATTTTATAGCATAAATTCCTGACGCATCTAATTTGTCGGCTAGTTCTTTATATTTGAGCCAAACTCTAATCGGACTATTTTCTCCCATTTTTTTCATTGTTATACCATCTATAGAAATCATAATGCGCAATTATCCTTTCTAATGAATTTTATTTTATGATAAAATATCATATAATCTTGTTTTTGTCAAGAGGGTATATAAATAATAGTGATGGGTATATTTTTTAGTTGAATGTACCGGGGGATGGTAGGGGGGAGCTATGATTTTTAAAGATGAGGTTTGGAAAAGGGCAATTTAGTGGATTTTTGGCCCATTTGTAGGCTAAAAGAGGGGAAAATCAAAGGGGATGACTTGGGATTTTAAACTGTATTAATCGTATTAGTACAGTTAATATGATGAATTAGGGGAAGCATTTTTGGAAGATAATAGTAGAAAAGGGCTATTAAAAGGCGAGAGGATTGAAATAAATAAAATAGTAGGGAATTACTAGGATTTAAAAAATAAGGGGTTTATTGGAGAGGAATTCTTTTTCTTTGCCCTTTATTAAGGATGAAAGACTATTTTTAGTCAGTATCTGGAAGAACTACCTTTCAAAAAAGCGTGTATTTTCAATGGTTTGATCCGTTTTATGTACCCCCTCACAAATAACTATTTGTTTGAC
>ENA-OOXM01001960-OOXM01001960.1-human-gut-metagenome-genome-assembly--contig:-NODE-1960-length-14156-cov-1.740799_pt1 | contig 14156 bp, 8 predicted proteins | sample MGYA00241589_ERZ501347 | MGnify/ENA primary metagenome ERZ501347 (study PRJEB25962, sample SAMEA2042832) | human gut metagenome | biome: human gut; feature: human-associated habitat; material: faeces...
CCGGCTGTTATCGCCATTATCAATAATGTTATCAGGCAGTGTATCAGTTTTGACACTGTTATCAGCATATTCGGTATATTCGGGAAACTCTTTTATTTCAAGCCCCTCGTGAACTGCCTGCATGAAGCTCTTCCATATTGTCATAGGATATGTGCCGCCCGTAAGGTCAGCCATCCTCTTTGGAATGTCATACCCAACCCACACCGCTGTTGTGTAGTATGCGGAGTATCCCACGGTCCAGCCATCCTTGTTGTCCGTTGTGGTTCCCGTCTTTACCGCAGCTACCGCGTTATCAAGCTTAGCCCCTGTGGCAATTCCGTGTTTCACACCATATTGCAGCATTTTGCTCACCATTCTGGCTGCATTCTTTTCATAAATCTGCGTTCCATTGCCTCCATTATCCACAATAGTCCTGCCCTTCGAGTCAGTTATCCTCATAACCGCCGTAGGCTCGTGGAAAACTCCGTCACCCGCAAGTGCCGCATAAGCGCCAGCCATCTCAAGTGCGCTCGCTCCATAGCTCCACCCGCCAAGGCATGCCGCCATATAATGCTCGTCCTCGCCAAGCCTGCCAAAATGCATCTTTTTTACAAAGGACATTCCGTACTCAGGCGTAATCTGTTCAAAAAGCTTCCATGCCGCCACATTTGATGACCATGCGAGCGCCTCCTGCAAGGTCTCCTCACCAGGATATCTGTTCTCAAAATTCTCCGGACCGCCCTCCATCGGTGAATCGTCTATAAGCTCATCCGGGTTATGTCCAAGTCCCAGATACGGCGCATACACCACAAGCGGCTTTATGGCGCTTCCCGGCTGTCTGAAGCTCTGGTATGCACGATTGAGCGTGTAGCCCGGAAGCCCCTGGTTTCTGCCTCCCACAATCGCTGTGACATATCCTGCAGCATTGTCTATACATACCGCCGAAGCCTGAAGCTTATACACGCCCTCATCGTTAGTCTCCGTATTCCAAGCCAATGCAGCATCCAACGAATCCATGAGAAGCTGCTGCTTGTCCATATCTATTGCCGTATATATCCTGTATCCCCCTGTAAAAAGAGTTCTCTGATAACGCGAATACCAATTATCATACAGCTCCTTGTACGCTGCCTCGTCATCCTCGTCGATAAATTCATATCTGAAATTAAAGCCCGCTGCTTTCATAAGTGAGCGCGTAGCACAGTAGTACACATAAGTCTCAACAGAATCATACTTCTCAGCCTCGGGCGGACTTAACACAATCTCCTCAGCTATTGCATTCTGATATTCTTCGTCGGATATACTCCCGTAATCATGCAGCAGCCCAAGTATGTAATCCCGCCTCTCCACTCCTCTGTCCAAGTGCTCAAATGGGTCATACCTGGATGGATTATTAGGTATTGTTGTCAAAAATACAAGCTGTGATATCGACAGCTCACCCGCAGCTTTGTTAAAGTACCCCTGCGCCGCCGCCTCAATGCCGTACAGACCATTGGCGAAGTATATATTATTTATGTAAAATTCAAGTATCTGATCCTTGGTATAGCGCTTTTCAAGCTCCATCGAAAGAAATATCTCTGTTATCTTCCTCTCCCATGTGACATCCTGTGAAAGATAGATATTTCTCGCTACCTGCTGGGTTATGGTACTCGCGCCCTGCGCCTTGCTCTTAGTCTTAAAATTAATGCTTACGGCTCTTATTATGGCGGCAATATCTATACCTCCATGTCTGTAGAACTTTCTATCCTCAATGAGAACGAATGCATCCTTTACAACCTTAGGTATCTTGTAGGACTCAAGATAATACAGCTCCTTCACACCGCTGACTGTTGTTATCTCTTCCCCATTCACGTCATAGATAATGCTTGTCTCCGTACTTCTGAAATCAGAAAGCCTGCTTTCTGCTGCGATAGCCTTCGCATTGCCTATATACTTCCCTACCGCAGACAAATAAGGGCTGACAGCGACAAGCCCCAGCCCCACAATCGACAACAATATGATAAAGACAATTAAAAATATCTTTAAGCCTTTCTTCATATCCACCTCTGAATCTTCGGTATATCAGATAATTTCAAAACCAAAAATCACCAATAAACAGTTGTGCACTATACATTATATAAATCAATCAGCGTACAGACTGCCCGACTGCAAGCAGCCACACCATCCATACGCTGTCGATACTACATCGTGATTTCATCACCCAATAATTTCGCCGTTCGTCAAGAGTGAACAAGCTCCCTCTGACTCTCTTTCGCTCATTATAACATGAATTTCATCCATGATTACATCAAAAGTTCGTTAAGCACATAAATATGTCAACTCCCTAACGCCCATTATTTCATAATCATACTCCTGCATACTGCAAGCATTGCCACCAATAAGCAGTTTGAAAATTATATTCTCAAGCTGCTTATAAATTATAAATCGCAGTTACCTACAGTTCTTGGGAATGGAACAACATCACGGATATTGCCCATGCCTGTGAGGTACATTACGCAGCGCTCAAAGCCAAGACCGAAGCCGGCATGTCTTGCTGAGCCGTACTTTCTAAGGTCAAGATAGAACTGGTAGTCCTCCTTCTTAAGACCAAGCTCATCCATTCTCGCAACAAGCTTATCGTAATCGTCCTCTCTCTGGCTTCCGCCTATAATCTCACCGATACCCGGAACAAGGCAGTCCATAGCGGCAACTGTCCTTCCGTCATCGTTGAGCTTCATGTAGAATGCCTTAATCTCCTTCGGATAATCCGTAACAAAAAGCGGTCTCTTATAAATCTCCTCCGTGAGGAAACGCTCATGCTCTGTCTGTAAATCACAGCCCCAGCTTACCTTATAATCAAACTTATCATTGTGCTTCTCTAAAATCTCGATTGCCTCTGTGTAGGTGACATGACCAAACTCAGAGTTTAATACGTGATTTAAGCGATCTAATAATCCCTTGTCGATGAAGGAATTGAAGAACTCCATCTCCTTTGGTGCCTTCTCTAATACATAGCGAATTACATACTTTAACATTTCCTCTGCTAACTTCATATCATCATTTAAATCAGCAAATGCCATCTCAGGCTCGATCATCCAGAACTCTGCCGCATGACGTGTTGTGTTAGAGTTCTCTGCACGGAATGTCGGTCCGAATGTATAAATATTGCGGAATGCCTGTGCGTAAGTCTCACCATTTAACTGTCCGCTTACAGTAAGGCTTGTCTCTTTTCCGAAGAAATCTTTGGAATAATCTACGCTTCCGTCTTCATTCTTCGGTACGTTATTCAGATCCATAGTCGTTACCTGGAACATCTCTCCTGCACCCTCACAGTCACTTCCTGTGATAAGCGGTGTGTGCACGTACACAAAATCCCTCTCCTGGAAGAATTTGTGAATAGCATATGCGCAGAGTGAGCGCACTCTGAAAACCGCCTCAAATGTATTGGTACGAGGTCTTAAGTGTGAGATTGTACGAAGATACTCAAATGTATGTCTCTTCTTCTGCAGAGGATAATCCGGTGTGGATGCACCCTCAACAGTCACGTAAGCGGCCTGAATCTCAAATGGCTGCTTTGCATCCGGAGTAAGCACAAGTGTACCTCTTACGATAATTGCAGCTCCGACATTGATCTTGCCAACCTCATCATAGTTGTCTAAGCCATTTCCGTATACAACCTGGATTGGCTCAAAAAATGTACCGTCGTTTACCACGATAAATCCAAAATTCTTTGAATTACGATTGCTTCTGACCCATCCTCCGATAGTCACCTCTTTGTCAGCGAATTTGTCCTTGTTGCGGAAAATCTCGCGTATGTTTGTAAGTTCCATTATCTAATCCTCCATTTAAGCTGCCTGCGCATCACCACAGACAGCATATTTATCGTTATTATTCGGCATCCGCGCTGCCACTTGAAGTATCCGGCGCTGCACTGCCATCCTCAAATGTCACATTTGCTTTCTCTGTGACTGTATCGATAGCCTTGTTTACAAGGTACTGGTTCTTAAGGTATGTCTTTCCCTCATCCTTGTGTCCGCTTCCAAAATACTTGTATACCTCAGAAGCCTTACTGAACTGACCATTGCTGGCTGATACGATGTAATCCACATAGCTGTTGAAGGCATCATCATCCATCTTGATATTTTCCTTCTCAGCGATAAGCCCAAAGATGAACTCTGTCTTTATCTGGTCTGTCAGATTCTCCTTCCACTTCTCTGTGGCCTGATCCACTGTCATGTTGTAGTTGGACTTTAAATATTTCTTAAGTGTCTGTCCATCCTTGACATTTTCTTTGGTAAAGGAAGCAATATACTCATTGAGTCTGGCCTGTAGATACTCATCAGGAATCTCGACTGTGCTGTTTTCAATCATGTAGCTCTTTATCTTGTCCACCTCAGCGCTGTAGAGCTGCTGCTTCAAATCTTTCTCAATCTGTGTGGTAAGCTGGGCATTAGTTGTCACCCCGGCCTTTCCAAACACTGTGTTGACCTGCTCGTCTGTCATATCAGCAAGTGCAACAGGATCTGCTGAGTAAATGCCCTTTACTGTATACTCAAATGTAACTGTCTGTCCGTTTAAGTCGTCATTGCCATAATCCTCAGGGAATGTCACGTCACCCTTAACCTTGTCACCCACCTTGGCTCCGATTATAGGCTTTGTAAATCCATCAATAAAGGATGAACCGCCGACCTGACTGTTATTTGTCACATCAAGCATCACATCTGTAGCAGAACCACCATCAAATGCTTTGCCATCCTTATATCCTGTGTAATCAACCTTGACATAATCGCCATCTGCAACTGTATCACGATCAGTAACCTGCTTGTACGCATCTGCACCATATGACTGAAGCACATTGGTCAGATATGTCTGCTTTGCTGTATCGTTTATCTCATAATCGTTTGAGACTGTAATTGCAACACCTGAATAGTCTGCAAGCTTTGTAACCTGCTTTGCGTAGTCTATGTCAAACTGTCCGCTTCGCATCGTCTCGCTGCCGGCCTGGGTGCCTGCCTCTGTTGCGCTCTTTGAGCCACCCTTTTTGCTCTTGTTGCTTATCACAACAGCAAGCGCAATAATTACCACGATAAGTGCAATCACAATCACTGCTATGACTGCCTTCTTACCTGTATTCTTCTTCTCACTCATTGGAATCCTCCTGAAATCTGTAAGTTACATTATTTATATGTACAATGCCCTGCCACGGCAAAAACGCATTCGCAAAACACTATACCTATCTACAATATCACATATCAGGTTAAATTACAACGAGTGAAATTTTCTTTATCTTTGCAAACACCGGAGGAGTATGCATCCTAAGCCCTACTGTCACCCTGACATTCTTTTGCAGCCTTACCGGCTTAAGCAGATGTGTCACAAACCTGACATCAGCCGGGAAAATGTCGCTTGTATATGTATGAACGCCGCTTTCATCCTCCACATCCATAAACAGCTCGACCTCGACACCTGTTGTATTGGTTCCTCTATAGTCAACCGCTGCTATATACTCACCGGTATATTCAATATCCACTGTCTGGCTTATCGAATAGTCAAAATTGGCATCCGAAGAGATAAACACTCCATCCTTCCCCAGTGTATACTGTCTTTCTTCGAGACTTGTCTCAATCTGCCAATTATTAAATCCATCCTTAAATTCAGGATTTGAGATTAGATTTCCATGAATCATAAGAAACTTCATGAAATCCTCCACCTCCGGTGTTTCTTCATACTCATAAAGTGATTCAATATACTTATCAAGCTCTTTAATCGGAGGATTTTTCGGATCAAAGTCCCTGATTGCATCCCAGCCCGGCAAAGCCCTGCCATGCTCGTCAAACATACCCATATTCTCAAACCAGGTTCCCATGCCTTTACCAGGCACACCGACAGGCTCCCAGTAGTATACACCGGTCTTTCCGGTATCCTTTGACACCTCTGCTGCTATCTGCATGATTATTTCAAGAGACTTCTTCTGCTCTGCGCTGCCTGCATCAAGGCCTGCAGTCTCCATGAGTTCCTTCGAGATATGCTCTCCCTTGCAATGCCTCCACGGATGAGCTGTCTCCACAATATAAACCGGCAGATTATATAATTTTATGAGCCTGCTCATAGTATCCTTCAAATCCATGAAGGTACCATGCCAGAACGAATAAAAGGAAAGGCCAATCGCGTCAATCGGCAGCATGCCCGCATTAAACATAGAATCAAGCCAAGGCATAATACAGTTATATCTGCCTCCCTGATCCAGATGAATCATGACCTTTGTCTCCGGGAGCAGCTCCCTGACAGCTCTGATTCCCTCATTTACAAGCGCAGCCAGCTGCCTGTACTGTGGCACTGCACCATCCGGAAACAGCATACCACTCCTTATTTCATTGCCAATCTGAACCATATCCGGCGCACAATCCATGATTTTTAATCTGTATAGCACATCATATGTGTACTTGTGCACTACCTCCTTCAGCTCATCAAAGCTTAAATTCTTCCACGCATCAGGCTTATTCTGCTGTCTAGGATCTGCCCAGTAATCCGAATAATGAAAATCCAGCAGAAAATGCATTTTGTATTTTTTAATGATATGAGCCATCTCGAGAACATATGTAAGACTGCAATACCCCTTAGACTCCGGCACCTTATCAGGCTCATTCCATATGCGCAGACGGACTGAATTTACATTATTCAGCTTTAAAAAATCAAATACCCTGCACACATGACCTTCCCTATCCATTATTTGTATATTATTGTCAACCATCATAGGAACGGATGAAATATCCACTCCCTTTAAGAAATTGCTATCCTTTTTCTGCTTGTGCTGCTGCTTAAGCTGATACATCTTTGTGTCAGCACTTACGAGATAATCGTCAAAGCTCTTACCACTGCCCGGCTTCGTATATATGATGCCGTGACTGATAAACAGGCTGTGCTGCTCCATGATATCATACACGCGCTTTATATACTTCTCAGCAGTGTCATGCCTGTCCCCGGGGATAAACACGATAAATTCATCTCCACCGAATCTATATACCATACTTCCTTCAGGCTTTTGCTCATCAAGCACCCTCGCCACAGTCTTTAAAAGCTCGTCACCGTACTTGTGTCCGTATGTATCATTTATGTCCTTAAAATCATCCACATCGAGAAATACTATGGTGCAGCCGACATTTTGGTCTTCAAGCTCAGCAAACATAGGAATGACCATCTCATTGCATGCCACACGATTGTATAGGCCTGTGAGCGCATCATGGTTGTAGAGATTCTTAAGCTCATTATTTGTATTCTCAAGTACCTTTTGCTTAAAAAGATTCTCAAGCTTCTTAAGAAGGGCAGACTGTATATCAAACTGCTCAGGATGGTCGTACAAAAACTCGGGATTCCTGAGTATTACATAACCCACTATCTCGTCCCTGAAATGCAGCGAATAATACATATAGCAGGTGTTTTTATCTACACTCTGCATGTACTGCATAAGGTCATTTACACTCTTAAACTCAAGCTTTCCATTGTACTTGTCATCCGCATAGAGTACAACCTCGTCGTCAATATCATAGCCATGCTTCCTAAAGTGTGCATTGTTCCTTGCAGCTGCCAGATCAGAAACACCGACCACATACACTCCGTCACACTTCATGCTCTGTATATAGTCAGAGTATCTCTCAAACAAATCATAGTATTCATTGCACTCCTCGAGCTCTTTCTGGAGGATCATTACTGCATCCTCCTCCTGCTCTTTTGCAACGGAGCCTTTGATAATATTCTTTATGTAATTACGATAATCCACTCTGCCGGTATTAGGGCATCCGCAGCTCTCAGCCGGGATAAACTCAGAATCAAGGTATTTATCAGAAGCATCACCCGTGCCATTCCAAAGCTCCTTAAATATCTCAAGAACTTTTCTGCCTATATTGCCCCTGTTGTGCTCCACTGTTGTAATCTGTGGGTTAAAGTACGCAGCCTTATCCAGATTGTCAAAGCCTGTGACCTTAAAATCCTGTGGTACCTTGTATCCGAGAACCTCTGCTGTCGCACACAGTCCTGCTGCTATATTGTCATTTGCACATAAAAACACATCCGGTAACGGTTTTTTGCTCTCGTGCCAATCACTCATATACCTGACACCCGTCTGATAATCAAAATCACCAAACATATACTTATCAGCTGTAAGTGGTATGCCATAATCACTTAAAGCCTTCTTAAAGGCCTCAAAACGCATTCTGTTCTCATAATGATACGGCGAACCACCTGCAAACACAAAGCTTTTGCAGCCATGCTCATAGTACATATGATCCATCACCTTGCGAAACAGCCTCTTATTGTCGTCGCCCACATAGTAAAACCCCTCAACCTTATACCCGATACTCACTACCGGCACATTTACCGACTGAAGCTTTCTGACCATATAATGTATCTCATCCTGGTTGATCGTATTGGTGCAGTCAAATACCACTCCGTCGAAGCTGTTTAAATCAGGCAAATCGTTCAGCGCATACTCGCCTTTGTTAAACTTTGGATCTTGACTCCAGGTTCCGTTGGTATTGTAAAAATACAGGCACACATCCAGTCCCAGCTCTTTAGAGCCTTCCATGATACCCTCACCCCACGAATATGTTACATATCTTCTCCAGCCATCAGCCAAAAGAGCAATTTTCTTCATTAATAAGTACCCCTTTGCATCTTCTAAAGACTTTTCCCAAAATATAGTTCTATTATATTACGGTTTTACCTATTCTTGCAATAAAGATTGATTTTTTTTAGCATATTTGATAAAATTAATTTAAATAAGCAAATTTTTAGGAGGGATACGTTTTGAATCCAGCATTAATCGTACTTATTGTTATCGCAGTAGTGCTTGTGGTAGCATTTATAGTATTAACAATCCTCGGTAAAAAAGCACAAAAAAGAAAGGAAGAGCAGGACGAGCAGATAGCTGCAGCATCACAGACTGTCAATATGCTAATCATTGACAAAAAGCGTATGAAGCTAAAGGATGCCGGTCTCCCACAGCAGATTATTGAGCAGACACCAAAGCTTATGCGCCGCTCAAAGCTGCCTGTAGTCAAGGCCAAGGTCGGACCAAGAGTCATGACTCTTATCGCAGACGAGCAGATCTTTGATGAGATTCCTTTAAAGAAAGAGGTTAAGGCTTCTGTCAGCGGTATCTACATCACAGCTGTCCGCGGTATCAGAGGACCTCTTGAGAAGCCTAAGAAGAAAAAAGGCTTCCGTGCAAGAATGGCAGAAAACTACAGCAAGGCCAACGAACAGCTCAAGGCTGAGGAGGCTGCAAAGGCTGAAAGAAAAGCTGCTAAAGCGGCTGCCAAAAAGGCCAAGCAGAAATAATATCATGATTTAATTTTCATGTACATAAACAGAGCATGTGGGATGGCTTTCATCCTCACATGCTCTGTCCATATATGCTTTATATATTTTTTACCCCATAGGCTTGGCAGACTTTTATGCAATTTTGACTGCTGCTCCTTTTTTCTTCACAGCTATATTGATGTGACAGTCGCCTACAAATTCATAGTTGACATCAAGTGCATACTTTACCTCTGCCCTTATCTCGTCCTCAGTCTCCTTTACCTCTATGCTTGTGGCATCAATACCTATCTGGATACTTCCAAACGGTGTATAATAATATGTCAGGTTTTTCTTTCCCTTCTCAAATATCATATGTACACTCATAGGTCCCTTGCGGGTGAACTCAAGATAATTTTCATTGAATTTAAGCATATTTTTGAGTGTCTGGGTCTCACCCTCCATTATCTCCTCAAAAAGCACATAGTGCTTGTTATTTCTTATATAATACTCTCCCGGGGCAATCACCTCTACCGCATCCGACTGCTGGTCCGGTGCGAGCTGTAAGCCCTTTAATGATACTACTACATCCTTTGTCATTTCTTTCTCCTTATCCTCTTGCATATCTAAATTAATTCACGCTTAAATAATTTCTCATCACATATTTTCTTTTAATATATTTTTTCAGCATGAATATACTAACTGTTTTATCTGAAAATATCAAGGATTTTTAGTTTTATTTCATATTTTCCACTGTCAAATATGCTCTCATACTCGTCCGGAGTGAGTACCTCCTTAAGATTTTCCTTTGCTTCGTCCTCCACCACCTCGTACACACTGCCCCTAAAGCACATGTTTGGATACAGCACGCACCACCAGTTATGACCGGCTCCATCGCCCAGTGTTATTTCAAGCGCCTCGTAATTTCCCTCAGGAAATGTATAGTCTCCATACGTCTTTTCCGGGAAATCGGTGTGTGTAATCTCTGCCGATGCGCCATATGTAAAACCGTTTGCTGCAAGCGTCTCCTTTGATACCGCTATTATTTCGTCCATATGGTCATTTACGGTGGCTCTGGTTTCTTCGATATTTTCGCACTCCAGCAGATATGGCTCTATGTAAGCCCCTACTGCATCGCGCACCTGCTTTTTCACATTCTGGTCTGCTTCGCTGTCGCTGTTTGCCAGCACGTGGAAACGCAGGATTTTGTCGGCGATGGATTTTTGCATGTCGGCTGTACACGCTATACTATTGGTGTTTGCGGCAGGTGTATGATTTTTTGCAGCTATCACTGCCGTAAGGGATATTATTGCTATGGTTGTTATTATTATTTTCTTTCTCATGTAAACAAGTATTGCCTTATTTGACGAGCTTATTCATCCTTTTTGAAAATTTTACCGGGTTTCATGAATTTCATTCGTATAGTCATCCAGCAAGGTGCCAAGTGTAATTATCGGTTCACCATCCTCATGATTCTCCTTATTTATTTTCTGCTCATAATAATCACCCATGTTATCAAAGATATCATTTATATCATCTGCTATGCACACATATGTGTTTCTCGGAAATTTTTTTGATGTCTTGCAATATTCCATGAAATCTGAATAAGCTGCTTTATCTTTTCTAAGTGTTTTTCCTATTAAAATCACCTTCAAATGATTGGTATCGGCTTTTTGTGACAGCCGATCCTCGCAGCTGTCCACTGCTGTTTTGATATCATCTGCATATTCCGGTTCGTAGGATTTGTCCATGTTATAATAAAACTCTATATATCCGCTATTTTCATTTGTCGAAACATCTCTGTGGCTAACATATGCTTTGTTATCAGTTACTTCTTTATCGGTTATTTCGTCAGTATCTACATCTACAATATCCACCGCCGCAAGTGTCGGAAAACAGCGCTCCTCAAGTTCCACTGCACTGCAGCCGGTGAGCATGAGACCTATCGTCAGCACTACTATGACCGGTATCGCTATGCACAATAAAAATCCAAGATATTTTTTCACGATTTCATCTCCACTTTCAAGAATATATGCTAAGGTCACTGTGACTGCTATGACAAAAATGATGCACCTGCTTCTCATAGTGCTCTTTTCCTTGTCATGGCTTTTCTGTCTGTCAGAGCCAGATTGCTTATTGCTGCAGGAATGCCGGTTTTTATTAAATGTAAATATAATTTTTCCCGTATTTTCAGCAAAATTCTCACATCTTAAAACCGCATAATAAAGGCTCATATTGAGTACTGAAAACAGCGTGAAAAACCACACCGACAGCATCAGTGCATCTGCCCTCTTGAAGAAGCTGCCTTTTATCTGCACATCACTCATCAGTACAACAGCCGGAAACTCTATTTCCGACAGTGAATATTTTCCGAAGTTTCCAAGCAATACTGCATACAATAAAAAAAGAATGCCTGCATATGTGAATATTGCTTTACTCACACTCCCTCGTATCTGTGAGGCAGTGCGTGCCCTTACAAACAGTATATTGAACACGGAAATGGATGCTGCAAACACATAGTATGCGCCCGCAAATATATCCGCTATACCAAAGTCCACACCGACTCTGTCCTTAATCATCAGATAGTCTAATCTCACATCCGATAGCGCAAACAAAAGCATAGCAGCAAGCGGTATCAGCACAAAGAAAAATACTACCTCGTATACCCTTGCCCGGCACTCCACTCCGCCACTTAGCGCATAAGCGCATACCGCCATTATCACAAGGAGTACAACTGTAAATGACTCATCCGGTATAAGGCTGTCACGTATCAGCTTTACAAATATCCATGCAAGAAATGCGGCCTGTGACAGCTCGTATATCGCAATAATTAAATCATAAATTAATATTTTCGCATATTTTGTTTTATCAATGCTTCTGTCATATATTGTTTTCCTGCGTTCACGCACCTCGCTTACTATCCACATGAATAGCCATGCCATGAAAACTCCGAGTGCGATTGAGATAAAAGCATACTTTCCAAGCTTTGCCAGATTGTTTGGAAGCACCAGTGTGCCGACTCCAAGCAGATTAAAGACGTATAGCCTGTATAGCTGGCGGGGCGATATGCTTTCATTTTGTGCAAATGTGTAGCTTGTGCTCATATTTTTAGTCATCCTTATTTCCTTTCAGCTTTCTGCACTCCTTTTCTCTTGCAAATACAGGCCGCCTCCATAGTCTGCGAAGCGGAAATCGTATGATACTGTCCTTTTCATCCTCGCCGCCTGTCAGCTCGCTGCCCACAAATGGCATCATGTATGGGTAACCACAGCTTTTGAGCTTTGCGAGATGCAAAAGTATCACCATCAGACTTATTAAAAATCCAAAATATCCAAGCCATGCCGACATCATTATTACAGCGAATTTGAGTATCCTAAATGAAAATGCAAACTCCTCACTCGGTATGGCAAACGAACAAAGTGCGGTGAATGCAACAAGAATGACCACTATAGGGCTTACTAAATTTGCATCCACTGCTGCCTGTCCGATTATGAGGCCTCCGACTATGCCTATCGTGTTTCCCATTGCTCCGGGAAGTCTTATGCCAGCTTCACGAAGCAGCTCAAAGGACAGCTCCATCATTAGTACCTCTATGAGCTGCGGAAACGGGCAGCCGAGTCTGGCTTCATAAAACGCCAGTATGAGTGGTGTCGGCAGTATCTGTGTATGAAAATTTGTGACCGCCAGATAAAGCCCCGGCAATGTAAATGACATGAAGGCTGCCACGTACCTTATCAGCCTGGCAAAACTTGCCGCTATCGTTCTGTTATAGTAATCATCTGCGGTTTTTAAAAAATTGTTCATGGTGGTTGGCAGTATTATCGCTATCGGTGAATTATCGCACAGCACCACCACCCTCCCCTCTAGGAGCGCATTTACCGCCACATCCGGCCGCTTTGTGGTCTGAAGCTGTGGAAATGGCGAATACCATTTCACCTCGGCAAACTGTTCAATGACTCCCGAATCACCCACATGGTCTATTACATAGCTGTCCAGATTCCTTTCCACATCCTCTACAAGCCCCGGTTTTACGAGGTCTCTCACATATAGTATGTCCACATTGCTGTGTCCTCGAAGTCCCTTTTCCACCTCTTTACACTTTAAGCGTGTGCTCCTTAGCCTGCGCCTGATAAGTGCTGTATTTATCTTTATGGAATCAGCAAAGCCCTCATTGGAGCCTCTTATGACCTTTTCCGAATCAATCTCCTGAATTGACAGGGCGGGATATCCCTTGTCGGGAAGCTTAAAGGCATCCGGATAGCCATCCACAAAAAATATCACGTCTCCTGTCAGCATCATCTGTGCTGCCTCTCTAACCGTATGAAGATGCGCAAATTCGGATAGAGCTGCCTGATTTTTGTCAAGTACTTCCTTAACCTGATCCCGGTCTATCCCTTCAAGGTATGATGTAAATCGTCCAAACGCACTGTTATTGATACAGGAGCCTGCACATGTCACCTCAATATAAGCAACAAAACACTTTATGCAGGCATCACGCCCCAGATACATCTCCTGCATCTTGATATCTGAGCAGTCAGAATATATCTGCCTGAAGCTTTTTATGTTCTCATCTATGTTTGTGGTCATCTTTAACTCTCCTATATACCCAATAAATCCCGTCAGATTTAAAATTCCTGATATAGTATGACCATACATTCCTACAAATATCCCTGATTACTTATTTTTTGCTATTATCTAAGCCACTAACTAAGCCACTAAAAAAGGCCGCCGTTCACACATCAGTGCGACCGGCAGCCCTTGGTTTGTTATATTATTTTGTATTTTATTATCTTTGTCTGCTATAATCTTGTTTTATTTCTGTTTTATTTCTTCTCTTCATCCTGCTTTTGTATCACAGCCTTCACAGCAACCGCCTGGTTAGCCACATGCGTATGCATTTCTGTAGT
>ENA-OOXM01001976-OOXM01001976.1-human-gut-metagenome-genome-assembly--contig:-NODE-1976-length-14091-cov-2.909518_pt1 | contig 14091 bp, 15 predicted proteins | sample MGYA00241589_ERZ501347 | MGnify/ENA primary metagenome ERZ501347 (study PRJEB25962, sample SAMEA2042832) | human gut metagenome | biome: human gut; feature: human-associated habitat; material: faeces...
CTTTGCAAAGCGCCAGAGCATCGTGACCGCCTGTTCCCGGGTCATGGCGGGGCCGCTCGCAATATTCTGCGTGCCGTAGGCAATTTTCCGGTTCAGCACCGCTTTTTCTTTGATATCGGCATTGACGCCCACATCGCAGACGGTGATGCCGCTGCCGAAATGTTTCGCAAGAACGCTTGCGCCGGTTTTTCCACGGGTCAGGTTCACCGTCTGCATCAGCGTCACGGACTGGGGTGCGCTGGACACGCCCTCCGCCACCACGCCGTTGTCGGCGGCAAATACCAGAAGGTGGGTCTTCTCCATCTTATTATGCACCCGCCCGGTGATGCCCGCCAGCTGGACGGACAGGTCTTCCAGCCGCCCCAGACTTCCGGGGGGCTTTGCAAGCTGCGCCTGACGCTCCCGCGCCTTTTCCATAGCGGCGTCATCCAAAGGGGAAACGGCGGAAAGCAGTTTGTTCAGTTTTTCTTCCATGTTCACCCCTCCAAAATCTGTTCTGCCAGCATCCAGTTGACCGCCGGCGCCGCCTGAAGCACTTCCAGTGTAAAAGTCGCCTCCGTGCAGAGCATCTGCGCCTGCCGGAGCAGCGCGGCCATGGAGATCGTTCCCTCTCCCGGGGCGCAATGGGTATCCTGAGAGCCGTCATTGTTGTGGATATGGAAATGGGAGAGAAATTCCGCGCAGGCACTCACCCATTCCTCCACGGAAACCGGGGAGTAGGCGTTCACATGCCCCACGTCCAGACACATCCGCAGCCGGGGGTTGTCCACCTCCCGGAAAATTTCGGTCATCATCTCCGGCTGCTCCTCCAGCACGTTTTCCAGCACGATGTCCACGCCGGGGTCTTCCTTCAAAAAGTCTTTCCAGAAAACAATGGACTGCTCCGTATACCAGCAGGGGTAGTACAATCTTTCGTTGAAGCCCCCGTGAATGATGATCTTCCGGACATCATACCGCCGCGCAAGCGCGATCGCCTGCCGGTAGCGGAGCGCCGCCAGCTCCCGTGCTTTCGGGTCAACGGCACAGGGGAAAAGCTCGCTGAAGGGCGCGTGCAGCAGTCTCCTGCCCACGCCTGTTAGTTCCTCGGTCACAGCAGCGTGGGTCGTCTCGAACTGCTCATCCATGTTCCACGCGGTGCAGTATTCCGCGATTTCCAGCCCAAGGCCGTGCCGCCGGGCCTCCTCAGCAGCGTCCGGGGCAATGGTGGAAAGAAACAGCTGGTCTTTTTTCATGCTTCCTTCCTCCCCTCATCATCCAGAATTCCGTATTTTGTTTTGATCCGGTCAAGCTTTTCCAGCAGGGGCTTCCCCAGAACCAGAAGTACGATTGCCGTGGCGACGGCCTGTCTCATATTTACTGGAAACCCGTAAACATAAAACATCATCGCCCCTTTGAAAGAAACGTTTTTTACCAGAAACACCGAGCAGGTGTCCAGCAGCGGCCCGACGAAAAACGCCACCGCCAGAAATCCGAAAATCCCCATCACCACCGGCTTGCGGGGAAGTCTGCCCTCGGCGAACACAAAGCCCGCCAGCATTCCGCCCGCGCCGTAGGCCATCATCTGCCATGGCGTGTAGGGGCCTTGGCTGTAGAAGAAATTGCTTGCCAGTGCGCTGATTGCCCCCACCAGAAAGCCCGATTCCGGGCCAAAGGCAATCCCCGCGATCATGATAATGCCGAAAATTGCCTTGAAGCTGGGGATGGGAATGGCGACCCGCCCGGCTACCGCCAGCGCGCACATCACTGCCAGCACCACCAGCTCCCGCGCCTGAGGTCTGCGCCCCTCAAAGGCCAGAAAGAAGGGGATCAGCAGCTCCACGATCACCAGCGTGCTGGTGACATAAAACGCCCGTCCGGAAAGTCTGCTGCCCACGATCAGCGTCAGGGGAATCAGCACGAAAAAAACGATCAACGTGGCAATACGGGACTTTTTCATGCCTTTGTCTCCCGGTTTTGTTTGTAAAGATCCACTACATCCTCCGCCGTCACCGCGTTCCGGAACACATGGCGGCTCATACGGTTTGCGGCAGTGGTGTAGAAGCTGTTCGCGCCGAAGAACCGGCGGGGCGTATCCGTGGTCAGGACCTGCCCGTCAAAGAACATGCTCACCTGATCGGCGTACCGGGCGCAGAATTCCACGTCGTGGGATACCATGACGATGGTGATGCCCTTCTTTTTCAGCTCCGTCAGGATGGACGCAAAGGTCTCCTTGAAGAAGCTGTCGATGCCCTTGGTCGGCTCATCCAGCAGGAGCAGCTGCGGCCGGGTCAGCAGCACCTTCGCCAGCGCCGCCCGCTGCTGCTCACCGCCGGACAGATCGTAGGGATGGCTTTTCAGCAGGGACGTGATCTGACAGATTTCCGCCGTTTCCCGGATATCCTGCTCGTTTTGCGTCATTTCCTGCAAATCTTCCAGCACCGTTTTCTTGACGAACAGGCTCTTGGGGTCCTGAGGAAGCATGGCGAGGCAGCCCCGGAACAGCTCCTGCTGCTTGTATTTTTCCACCGGCTTTCCCAGCACCTTCACCTTGCCCCGATAGGGTCTGCAAATGCCGCAGACGGCTTTCAGTGTTGTGGATTTTCCCGCGCCGTTGCCGCCCACGATGGCGTGAAGGCTTCCCTTCGCCACCTCGACGCTGGCCCCCCGGAGAACGTCCGGGCTGTTCTTTTCATAGCGGAACCACAATTCTTTCAGCGAAAGAGCGATTTCGCCGTCTTCTTCGGTCTGTGGCTGCGCCGGAAGCTCGGTGATTTCCGGCAGGTTCGGGAAAATATCGCTGAGCCAGTTTCTGCCCTCCCGCACGGTCAGGGGGCACCCCCCCCCCGCCGCTGCCGTAAAACACCCGCACCGGCGTGGGCATGGCGGTAAACATATCGTTCTTTTCCTCCCAGAGCCGCTTACCGATGTTCCGGGGGGTGTCGTTGGCGATCACTTTTCCGCCGTCCATCACGATGGCGCGGTCAGCGTAAGGGAAAATATCCTCCACCCGATGCTCCGTAATGAGGATGGTCGTTCCCAATTCTGCGTTGATCTTCCGCAGGGTGTTCAGAAAATCGGAAGCCGCAATGGGGTCAAGCTGGCTGGTGGGTTCGTCCAGAATCAGAATTTCCGGCTGCATGGCCATGATGGACGCCAGATTGAGCAGCTGCTTCTGTCCGCCGGACAGGTTGGCAACGTCTCTGTGGAACCAGTCCTGAATGCCGAAATAGCAGGCCATTTCCGCCACCCGGGCGCGCATGGTCTTCTGGTCGCAGCCCAGGCTTTCCAGCCCGAAGGCCAGCTCATGCCAGACCTTGTCCGTCACGATCTGATCGTCCGGATTCTGCATGACGAAGCCCACCTTCGCGGCCTGATCCCGCTGACTCATATCTTTCAGCGAAACGCCGTTGATGCGGATGTCCCCGCTTCGCTTTCCGTGGGGCGCAAGCACCGATTTCAGGTGCTGCAGCAGCGTTGTTTTGCCGCTGCCGCTTTTGCCGCAGAGTACCACATACTCCCCCCGCCGGATGGTCAGGCTGACGTCGGACAGGGACGGTCTGCCGGCGGAAGGGTAGGAAAAGGTCAGATTCTCGATCTCGATATGTGCCATTGAACGGCCTCCTTCATGTGTAGTGCAGAGGGGATAAAGAGGTAAGCGCAGTAGGCAATAAAGCCCGGCGCGTAAATGCCGGTGACGGGCTGAATGGCAAGCTTCGGCGTAAACTCCGCCGCCGCGCCGGGTATGACCCGCCCGAAAGCTATCGCCTCCTGCATCGGGTTAAGTGTTTCTTCTCTCATAATTCAACGTCACCTTTTGACCCTTTTTTGTTCAAAGTTCCGCAGCTTTTCAGCAAAAAGCATGAGCCCCGATGCGCAGCAGAACGGGCCGTGAGAGCATCCATCTGCTTGTTGCGGTCGCAGGATTGTAATAATACAAACATCCGTTGCTCGGATCCCAGCCGTTCATTGCGTCCCGTGCGGCACGGATTGACTCATCATCCGGCGCAAGGTTTATCTGCCCATCGCTCACGGCGTCAAACGCACCGCTTTGGTAGATAACGCCTGCAATCGTGTTCGGAAACGATGCACTGCGAACGCGGTTCAGCACAACCGCTGCAACCGCGACTTTTCCCTTGTATGGTTCCCCTCTTGCTTCGCCGTGAACAAGGCGCGCAAGCAAATAAAGGTTTCCGTTTGAGGATGCGGCCGAACCGCCGCCCGTTGACGAAGGCAGATTCAAGCCCAGTGCCGCCGCCGTTTTCTGCCCCACAATTCCGTCCGCCGTCAGCCCGTTCCGCTTTTGGAAAGCGCGCACCGCCGATTCGGTTTTTGCGCCGTATACGCCGTCAACCGTTCCGCTGTAATAACCCCAACTGCGCAGCCTTGTTTGAAGCTGCCGCACAAGGTCGCCGCGGCTTCCGCGCTTCAATGCCTCCGCATTTACCCCGAGCTGCGGCAAAAGCAGGCCGAGCATTGCGGCAATCAGTACCGCCGCCGCAATTTTTTTCAATTGTTTCATATCAAAAATCTCCTGAATTTCATTAATCGGCAGCGTTTTCGGCGTCACTGTTTCATTTGCGGTTTCACACGGAATCCCGTTCCTCGTCGGCCCTTTATCCGAAAAGACTGTGCCAAAACTCCGCAATCAGGCTCCGAAAATGCACTCTCCCGTCCGTCGGACAAGCCGGCGCGCCTTCGGCGGGTTCAGCCGTTTCCCTGCTTTCCTCCGCATGTTCATTCTGTGCCGCATCCGCACCATCGGGAACGCTGCCGCCCGCTTCACTGCCTTTATCATCTATTGTTGCACCGTTCAGGTCAGCTATGCACAGCGGAGGGAACATCAGGCACCACCAGTTTTTGCCGCGTGCTTCGCCGAGCAATATGCGCAGCGCGCGATACTCTCCCGCAGGATAGACCGTTTCCCCGTATTGTTTTTCCGGAAAATCGAATTTGCCGACGGCAAGCTGCGCATCGTATTCCGCTCCGCACTTTTTCAGCGTTTTGCGCACCGTCTGCAAAATTCCGTCCCCGTGTGCCCGAAGAATGCTTTCCGCATCCGCCGCATCAAAAGCATCCGCCGCGCCTGTCTGTTCGCGTTCGTATTCAATCACCGCATCACGCACCGCAAGCTTTACCCTTTGATCCTCCGTCGAATCGCTGTTTGCAAGGATATGAAGGCGAAAAACCGCGCCGTCCCGTTCCGCCGAATAGATATTCGAACCTTCATCCGCCGCACCTGCGGCAGGCCTGTCCGAAATGCTGCGCACGGCAAGCGCAATGATCGGCAATGCCGTGGCGGCAAGCGTCACAATAATTGTGCACAACGCAATTGCCGAACAGAATCTTCCGAACACCGACGCGCTCCTTTTTCCGTTTTTTTCCTGTTTTTTCATTTGAAAATCCTCCTTGAACGAAATTATCTCCGTGATTTCAGTATTGACAAAAGCAGGTTGAATCATGCATACTGAACACATCGGTTCGTGCCGTGCGGAAAGATTCTGTTTTTTGTCGAATCCTCCCGTTTTTGCCGAACGCAGGAAAAAACCTGTTAAAAAGTTGAAATTATTTTTCCCGAAAACATTTTCGGTGATTAAATTTGATTAAAGAAAGGCTTATTGCATGACGGAACAAAGAATAATCCTCAACGCACCCGCAAAGATTAACCTGACCCTTGAAGTGCTGAAAAAACGCACGGACGGCTATCACGATCTCCGAACCGTCATGCACGGCATCGATGTTTGCGATACGGTGACTGTTGAACTCTCGGGAGCAAACGACGGCGGCATTATTGTTGAATGCACAACTCCGCTTCCGCCCGTCAACACTGCATTCACCGCAGCACGGCTTTTTCGGGAAAAAACGGGCGGTGTGCGCATTCAAATAAAAAAGCATATTCCGTCCGAAGCGGGTCTCGGCGGCGCAAGTGCGGATGCTGCGGCGGTGCTTCACGGCATGCAGCAGCTTTTCGGCAGCATAAGCAGAGACGAGCTTTATGATATTGCAAAACGCGTCGGTGCGGATGTTCCGTTCTGTCTGCACGGCGGCTGTGCCCTTTGTGAAGGCATCGGTGAAAAGCTGACCCCCGCTCCCTCTGCCGCACTCCCCCTTCTGCTTGTGCGCGGTAATCGCGGCATTTCAACCGGAGCGCTGTTCCGCTCCCTCGACCTCGGCAAAAAGCCCGCACGCACATGCAATCCGAGTTCCGCCATGCTGAACGCACTTGAACAAGGTTCGCCCGCGGATATTGCCGCAGCGCTTCAAAACGATTTGCTGCCCGCCGCAGTCGGCTTTGCGCCGGAGATTGACCGTTATATTGCAGCAATGCAGGATGCAGGCGCACTCGGTGCCTCAATGACGGGCAGCGGTTCTGTCGTGTTCGGAATATTTTCGGACATGGATTCGGCGAAACGCGCAGAAAGAGCATTTTGGGACTGCCCGGTTCATATCGTGTGCGAAACAATGAGTCGGCAGCCGTTTGAGGCGCGTTAAAAACGCAAACTTGTTATGCAGGGGCTGCATCGGACATTAATCGGAATTTGAACGGAGTTAAATCTTTTGATATGCAAAAAACAAGGTGCTGTTTTTTTGGCGCGCCCAGCAGGATTTGAACCTGCGACCTACCGGTTCGTAGCCGGGCACTCTATCCGCTGAGCTATGGGCGCATCCGTATTAAGTTCAGTGCGTTCTTCAACGTACTTGCTTATTATACTCATTTGATACGGCATTGTCAAGGGTTTCAGAGATATATTTTAACAAATCGATATCGCCCCGCCGATCGAACCGATATCCCGCTCATGCACCGATGAGCTTTTGGTCAAACGCAAACAAAGCTTCGTTAATTTCATAGATATTATAATTTCCGTGATTTATAAAATACTCAACAATGATATCGAACTTATTCGAGCGTGACAGGGCGAATCCCGCTTTCATGAGCATTTCGCGCACCTCCGCAATCGGAAGTTCAAGCGCAAGCGCAAACGCAACTGCTGTTGTTTTTGAGGGTTTATAAAGCCTGTCCGAACGAATTTTTGAAAATAGCTTCCTGTCCACATTTGCCTTCTTGTAACATTCGGCATCGGTCATTCCCGACTCATCAATTTTCCGAAGGAGCATTTCCGAAAAGCTTTCATCGATTTGCTTCAATGCCTCTTCGAGGGAAATTGCGGGCGCATAATCAAACATCGGAGGAAACATTGCCGACTTTTCTTCCGCCGCTTCATCGGGCGCCGACTCTGCATCAGCCGACGCAAAACGCTCCGCGCCGTGCAAAGAGGCTTTGGACTTAAGTCGGGGCAGTCTTCGCCTTGTTTTTCCGCCGCGCACGAACCGCGCTTCATCCTCATATGCAAACCGTCCCGGGGCGGCACCCGTCGGCGCACATGCCGAAAGTTCCTCTGTGTCGGTCGTATCGGTCAGGAAGCTGTCATTTATGTATTTCGCAATATCTCTTCGCAGGCCGTCTTCAAGCGGAAATTCCGAGCGGTTGTAAATCACAAGACATACGAGCATCTCGTTTTCGGCAAGAAAATCCCGAATTGCATCAACGGCAATGCGCAGCGCGATTTGTTTCGGGCAGCCGAAAATTCCGGAAGAAATGAGCGGAAAAGCTATCGATTCACAGCCGCGTTCCCTTGCTGCTTCAAGAGCATTCAAATAACATGAGCGCAGCAATGCCGGTTCGCCCTCTTTTCCGCCGAACCAGCGCGGACCCACGGCATGAATCACATATTTGCAGGGAAGATCATATCCCGCCGTGACCTTAACTTTGCCCGTTTCGCAGCCGCCGAGCTTTCTGCATTCCGCAAGAAGGCCTTTTCCCGCCGCACGATGAATGCAGCCGTCCACCCCGCCCCCGCCGAGCAACGAGTTGTTTGCGGCATTCACTATTGCGTCAACTCTCATTTCGGTTATATCATTTTCAACAATTTGCAACGGCATGGCAAACCTCCTTTTATGGAATTGGGTTTATCTGCATTTCGGCCCTTACGCATTGCAGCGTCTGCTTTATCTGCGCCGTCATTATACTACCATACACCGAAACACATTTCAATAACAATCCTCTGACATGCGGGAAGTTTCCTCCGATCCGCTTTAAAAGCTGCCGCATTATGCTTTAGAATGATGGGTGACGAAAAAAACATGCGCTGTTATGAAGCAGCTTTCGGCGAAAAAAACATGTGCTGCCGCGGAGCGGCTTCCGCAGCACTGCATGCCGTGCATTTTGCGGCTGCTTACGCAATAGAATTACGGAGGAAAAAATCAATGGAAACACAAAAGCCGAAAACTTACGGCTACGCCCGCGTCTCAGGCGCGGATCAGAACGAGGCGCGTCAGCTGACCGCCTTTCAGGAACTCGGCATTCCGCCCGAATGCATTTTCACGGATAAACAGTCCGGTAAGGATTTCAATCGACCGCAATACAGGCGGCTTGTGAAAAAGCTTCGCCCCGGTGACCTGCTGTATGTGCTGAGCATCGACCGACTCGGCAGGGATTACGAGGAAATCGGGCGGCAATGGCGCATTTTGACAAAGGAAAAATGTGTTGACATCTGCGTAATCGACATGCCGCTGCTGGACACGCGGCAGGGCAAGGATCTTATGGGAACGTTCATTGCGGATCTCGTGCTTCAGATTCTTTCATTCGTTGCACAAAGCGAACGTGAAAACATCAAAAAGAGGCAGGCGCAGGGTATCGCCGCCGCAAAGCAGCGCGGGGTTCGGTTCGGAAGGCCCGAAAAACCCCTTCCGGATGATTTCGGAGAACTCGTGCTGCGTTGGGAAAGCAAGGATCTGTCATTTGAAGCTGTTCTTCGAATGTGCGGCATGAGTCAGGCAACGTTCTATCGGCGTCTGCGCGACTTTCGGAGCGAGTCCGAAGAACCCCGCGACGATTCGTAATGAATTCACAACGAAAAAGGAACCTTTATCAAAAAGTGTACTTTCCGACAGCGGTTCCGATATAACGATTATACAACCATAAACAAGTTAAGTCAAGCGTTTCGACACCGTTTCAGTGAATTTTTTCAGTTTCACTTCTCCCGACCTGATAAATTGACAACCGAATATTATCGAAATATTCTCTCTCAAAAAGTACACCTTTTGAAGCAGGGTTTTGATTACTCGCACCTTAAATCCGAAAGGGGGAACACATTTTGACCAAGAGAACCGTTGAGAGTGCCTGCGGCAATTGTCGTTTAAAGGGCAGTTTGCCTTTTATTGCTATGCTTTTGGGTGCGCTCATACTCGCTGCATCGTTCCTTTTGCCGTTCGGAACGGCAAGGAAGGAATATCGTGAATGGCTGTCCGCAGCGCCGGACAGGGTTTACGATGAGGAACTCAACATGACCCGCAGAGATGCAATCAATCTTTCGCTGATTGAACTTGCACGCGCATTCGGCAAAGCGGGCAATTTAGACAGCAGCTTTTCAATGGGTACCATTATCGCTGCCGCTGTATTCGCTTTACTGACACTTCTGTTCGCCGTGCTTAAAAAGCCGATACCCGCAATCGTGTTCACAATGCTTGCGCTCGGCGCGTTTCTGCTGATTCTGAAGGATTTTGACCTTCGCGGTACATTTTCCGAAAGCAGCAACTATAAGCTCGGCTGCGCATGTTGGTTTGCGTTCATCGGAATTGCAGCCGAAATGTTCGGCTCAATACTGACGCTTGCCGAGAGGGCAAAAATGAAAAAACTGCACATAGTCGACGGCAGTGCCGCAGCAAATTTTGCCGGTGCCGCCGATGAATCCGAGAAAGGAGAATAAAAATGGGCGCATTTTTCAAAGGATTCTTCAAGTTTCTTGCAGTGCTTGTCATTGCTGCCGCCGTTGTTGTCTGCGTTATCGTTTTATGCGTGTCGAAGTCCCAAAAGGACTCTGAGCCTTCGGGATCATCGAACAGCGCACAAACCGAGACTGTCCGAACCGAAAAGCCGCGTACTTCCGATAAAACGGAGCAATCCGGCAAGGATGATAAGGACAGCAGCAAGCCTACGGAAAAACCGGATGCTTCCGACGGTGTTGACCCGGATTTTAAAGCTGCAATGGACGAGTATGAAGCCTTCATCGATGAATACGTAACATTTATTAAGAAGTACGAAGAAGAGGGCAAACCCGTATCCATGCTTGCCGACTACACAAAGATGATGACCCAATACTCCGAATTTGCCGCGGCAATGGCTGAGTATGAAAGTGAAGAGCTTTCCGATGCCGATGCGGCATATCTCATTCAGGTTAACGCCCGTGTACAGGCAAAACTGCTGACATTGAACTGAACCCTGTCAGCGTTATCACACACAAACGACCATGCAGCTGCGTTCCGAACCGATTCGTGCCGCAAATCACGAATGCCGGGGAACGCAGCCGCAAACATCATTAAAACATATCAATTAAACGGAGGAAATTAATCATGTTAAAGAAAATTCTCGCAATGCTGCTGGCATTTGTAATGATGCTCAGCCTTACCGCCTGCGGCGGAAACAAACCCACAGACAACGACGCCAAACCCGATGACGGAAAAAAACAGGAGCGGGTGACCGAAGAGCCGGAGGAAACAGAGGAGCCGGAAGAGCCGGAAGAGCCGGAAGAAACGGAGGAACCGGAAGAAACCGAAGAACCCGCCGAAGAACCCACCGAAGAACCCGAAGAGGTCAGTGCAGATTTTCGAGACGTTATGGATGAATACGAAAAATTCATCGACAAATATGTGAAGTTCATGAAGAAGTACGAAGAAGAGGGTCGTCCCCTTTCCATGCTTTCCGAATACACCGAGCTGATGACCCAATATACGGAATTTGCCGAAACAATGGCTGCCTATAACGGGGATAATCTGTCCGCTGCGGATTATGCCTACTATATAGAAGTCATGGGCCGTGTCAGTCAGAAATTGCTTGAACTGACCTGATGTTCATTCAGCGAACAAGCAGATAAACAGCACGCATATTCGATAATCACAGTCACTCAAACGTTACTTCTGCCAGCACCGTAAAAGGTGCGGGCAGAAGTAACCGAAAGTATCAGTAAAACATTTTTTGCTTTATAAAACGGAGGAAATTAACCATGTTTAAGAAAACCATAGCCGCACTGCTGGCAATTGCAATTGTGATAAGCTTTGTCGGATGCGAAGGAGTCAAAAAGGACAGCGTACCTAAACGCAAGTACGACAAAACAGATCCCTCTGCGGTACTTGAAGAAATCACAAATGACTTTAATGCAGTCGCATTACATATAACCGAAGAACTCGAAAAAACATATTCCGATGTCGGAACAACATTTGAAGCCTATCAAAAAAACAAGGGACAAATCGATGAATGGATTGAACTTGTTTTGTCCGAATCGGATGCTCTTTTTGCAAGAACAAAAGAGAACTCTGTTATTTACTTCAAGCTCATTGCCGCAGATTCCAAACATGAAAACTATGATTTCTGTAATGATGCCCTGGATGCATATTATGATGTAGTATATGACGATGCAATGGACATATACTATGATAAAGTTTATGATGATGCGATGGATTCTCTATACGATAAGTACTACAACGGAATAATTGATGATGCCTATGATACTACCGACTATGACGTATGGAGTGATGCTTCATCTGAAAGCTACCAAACATGGTCTGATGCAAATTCTGCCATCTATGAAAAATGGTCTTCCGAGAGTTCTTATGTTTATGGCTTGTGGTCTGCAATCAACTCGGCCTTCTGTTCGCACGACAATTTTGATGTTGATGGAATAATTGCCGATTATAAAAATTAAAAGAACAAGGATGATGAACAAAAAGCGGTAAAGCATTAACCGCACAGTCTCCATCGGGTTCACCCCGTCGTCCGCATCACATCGGCTTGACGATGTAATGCAAAAGTGGCTGCTGCATAAGTCCCAAAACAAAACCGGGCAACTCAAGAAGGGTTGTCCGGTTTGCTGCATTCGCGCATAATTAATTTGCATAAAACCCAACGAAAAGCGGATTAATTGTAAAAAAACGAGCTGCCTTTCCGATAAATGCAGCAGCCGATTTGCCGGAACGATTCGGCATTTCGGACGGCAGGAACAGCCGCAGTGCTCGGGACGAGGTTAAAGTGCTTGACTTAACTTGTTTTTTATTGTACAATTATTATGTTAGGATTGCTGTGGAAATATATATATCTGTGCCGGGCTTTAGTCGCTCGCAGTTTAAATCCGAAGGGGGGGCACACATTTCGGTCGAGAAAACCGTTGATTGGTCTGCAGCAATTTAACCGATTGCATAACGATGTTTGCCAAACAATCCGATTTTGCCGCAGTAACGGTTGAATTCAAAAGCAAAGACTTGTCCGATGCCATTGAACCGAACCATGCCGGCATTATCACACCCAAACGCCCGTGAGTCCGCGATCTACGCAGTTTCATGCCGCAAATCACGGACGCAGGGAACGAACTGCAACTACTCTTGAGAAGTACCCATTGAACGGAGGAATTAACCATGCTTAAAAAAACTCTCGCAATGCTGCTGGCACTTTTAATGATGCTCAGCCTTGCCGCGTGTGTCATAAACATACACGACGGCGATCCTGATGACGGCAAGAAGCAAGAGCAGACAACCCAAGATCCCGATCCCACCAAAGACCCCGAACGAACCGGTGAACCGCAGGAAACGGAAGATCCTGCCGATGTTAAATTCGATGAATTCAAGAAAACCGCGACCATCGAGGAAACCGTACTCTATAATGATAACGGTATTGTAATCACGGCAAAGGATCTCACCTACGAAGACAGCGGAGTAACTCTCAACTTGCTGCTTGAAAACAATCGTGATGAAGAGCTCAGTTTCTCATCCGTTAATAGCACCTCGGTGAACGGGTACATGCTGTACGGAGGAAATCTGAACTGTGACGTTGCTGCCGGTGAGAAAGCTGACGGAGAAATGTATATCAGCTACAATGAAATGAGACTGCACGGAATTTATGAACTTGCTGAGTTGGGGCTTCAATTCACCGTTGAAGATTACTCCGATTTTAAAGCGGAAACCGATTTCGTTATTCTCAAAACTTCCGCTTTCGACTCATACACGTTCAACCCCAACGGCTTTCAAGATGCTGTAACAAGCAATGCTGCAAAGAACGAACTCGACTACAGCGTTGATTTTTTCGGCACCGAGGAACTTTATAACTCTTCCGGAATCCGCCTCGTTTCACAGACAATGATTTCCGAAGATAATGGAATGATGTTGTATCTTGAATTTGTAAATGATTCGCGCGATACAATTCTCATAAATATTAACCGCGTTGCTCTGAACGGACTTGTTATCAACAGCAGCTACCTGGCGGAGTCGGAACCGATCCGTCCGTCAACGCATCGTGCCGTTACTGTAAATCTCAGCCCCTGGCACGAAGAGGAATACCGCGGTATTCTCGGCATCACCGAAATCGGCTCCGTTTCGTTTGATCTTATCCTCGAAAATACTATTTATGATGTCATAGACAAGGAGCGTGTCAACGTAAACGTTTCCGATGCTTCCGCTTCATTCGATAACACAGGAATCGAAGCATATAACGATTATGGGATTCGTCTTGTGTTCAAGGGGTTCGCTAAAGATCCGTACGGATTAACCGATCGTATCAGTGCCTTGTTTATAGTCGAAAACACAGGGGAAGAAGGACTAATTGTTGGTTTTGAGGGTGAGTATGTCTCGATAAACGAATTACTGTCAGGTGCCTATGGCAACTCGCAAATCCTCCTGAACGGAGAATTTGCGCTTCTTGACATCGAAATCACCAATGAGCTCGATATCAGCGACTTTTCCGAAATTACAGGGCTGGAATTTGAGCTTGCCATTCAAGATGAGAACTACAGTCAAATCAGCGAACCGACAATATCCGTTCATTTCTGATTCTGTCCACTTCAATGTTTTAGAAAGGAGGTTCTCCATGGCAAGACAAACGCGCAGCGACTGCACTGTCGGCGCATTTGAAAAAAAGAACGGCCTGCCCCCGGGCACAATCCGAAACAAAGACGGGCGAGATACTCGCAGCGACAAAAAGATCGGCACCATACGCCGTGAAGGCGAGAAAAAAGGCAAAAAGCGGTAAAGCCTTAACCGCACAGTCTCCATCGGGTTCACCCCGTCGTCCGC
>ENA-OOXM01001998-OOXM01001998.1-human-gut-metagenome-genome-assembly--contig:-NODE-1998-length-13997-cov-5.843423_pt1 | contig 13997 bp, 11 predicted proteins | sample MGYA00241589_ERZ501347 | MGnify/ENA primary metagenome ERZ501347 (study PRJEB25962, sample SAMEA2042832) | human gut metagenome | biome: human gut; feature: human-associated habitat; material: faeces...
AGAGGTTAAATCAGGGCATAAGATACTTTCACTTGAAATTCCGACGATGAAGCCGGAAGTGAAGTAAATATTTCAACGGGCAGTTCCTTTGGGATTGCCCGTTTTCTGAAACAGCAAACTATAAATCGGAATTTGGAGTGAGATTATGAAAAAAAGAACAGCAATAACTGCGGTTATATTAACGCTTATAATGACATTTATGGAAATGTCCGCTCTGCCGGCAGCACTGTTTTGTAATATAAAAATTGAGGACATCGATCCGATTTATATTACTTTGATGTTGAATTTTTTATTGGCTTTTGCGATTTGTTGGGTATGCAGAAGGTTTCTGATGAAGGATTGGCAGTTTGGATTACAGCTTAAAGGCGTTTTATCGGGGCTGATAAAATACGGGTTACCCGCAGTAATTGCGACTGTGGCAGTTACATTTGCTTTCTGCATCGGACTTATGCCGTTTGATAATAAACCGACTATATGGAGAGTTGTTATTGAAGGAATTGTATACTACATAGGTGTCGGCATTATGGAAGAATTGTACCTGAGAGGTTTGTTGCAGAATATTATTGCAAAGTGGTTCGGGGAAAGAAAAAACGCAATCTTGTATGCGATTTTGATTACTTCTGTATTATTTGGCTTAGGTCATATTTTCGGAGCTTTGGGACAGCCGATTGCAACAGTAATAGCTAAAACAGTCTGGGCAACCGCACTCGGCGTTTATTTCGGAGCGGTCTACGCAGTAAGTAAAAATCTGTGGGTTCCGATCATACTGCACTTAATTATAAATCTGTGCGGTATTCCGTTTTGCTTTTCAACGAGTAACCGGTACCCGACAATAGCTTTGATAGCTTGTCTTGTATCTTATGTTCTGCTTGCGGTTTATGGCATATATATTCTAAGAAAGAATAACAGTAGGGATAATGCTTGATAATTTTGCTTGTGAGCTTGCCCTTTGAGAGAGGATAACTCCCTTTCTCAAAGGGCTTTTCTGTTATACGGATGTTCAGACATAAAGTCACAATTGACTTGAACACAGAAAACCGCTATAATAAATCTATACAAGCAGGAGGACTTGCTGAAATACTGTGAGCCTGTTGCCTTTGCTATGGCAAAGGTTTGGGTAAAATTAAAGAAATCTGAAGAGCGATAAGTAATGTACCTCTGATATGTCCCGTGTTTTATGGTATAATTATATTTGGGTACTTTGGACTGAAATATAAATATTTTCACAAAGGAGCAGAACCTATGGAAAGCTTTGAACCTAAAAAACTGGCGCTGATACGAATCTGGCAAATCTTGAAAGAGTATAGCGATTGCGACCATCCTTTGACTCAGGACGATATTGCCAGGCATCTTGAAAACGACTACGGTATTGTTATCGAGCGAAAAGCAATCAGCAGAAACATATCTCTTCTGAAAGAAGCAGGGGCTGAAATTGAATCGGGACGAACCGGTAGTTACCTCGAAAGAAGAGATTTTGAAGATTCCGAACTCAAGCTGCTTATTGACGGCGTTCTTTGCAGCAAATATATTACTGCTAAGCATTCAAAAGATTTAATAGACAGGCTGTGTGGACTTTCTAACATATATTTCCGCTCTCATGTAAAGAATATTCATTCGGTCAATGATTGGTATAAAACGGATAATCAAGCTTTGTTTTATAATATTGAACTGATTGATACAGCTATCGAAGAAGGAAAGCAAATACATTACGATTATAACAAGTACGGAGTCGATAAGAAACTTCATAAGTCTTCTCATCAATATATGTCCCCTTATCTGATGATCTTGCATAATCAGCACTATTACCTTATGGCATACAGTGAATATTGGGGCAATATGGCGTTTCATAGACTGGACCGAATCACCAATATGAATATTTCAGATAAAAAGGCTACTCCGATCCGTAATGTATCCGGCTATGAAAACGGTATCAATTACAAGGAATTGTCCTCTGCTATGCCTTATATGTTTACCGACCGACCAGAGCACATTGACTTTATTGCAGATATTGGAATAATCGACCAGGTTATCGACTGGTTTGGCAGCGATATTCGCATTGCAAAAACCGATGATGAGAACAAGGTCAGAATCAGCGTCAAGGCAAGCCCAAACGCTATGGTACATTGGGCGATGCAGTATGCAAATTATGTTGAAATAATCTCACCCGAGCCGCTCAGGATGCGAGTGAAAGAAGCGCTTGAAAATGGGTTGAAGAAGTATAACTGAACAATTTAAGGCTAATTGGACTTGTAAAGAAAGAGTCAGATGACATGAAAATGTCCTTGAATAATACAAGGATGAGGCTCAACGAGTTTTTGCCTCGTTGTAACAGCAACATGTTGTCAATGCTTATGAAAGCCTGTGATATTGATGTGGTTACACTGTCCGCTGATTCGCAAACAGATGTTGACGAAGATTTAAGCAATTAAAGCGATACGAACTTAGCGTGGCTGAATTTTGCCAATCGAACCGGTTTTCTATATCAAAAGCACCGGTGTTCTCAACGCCTGTCCCCCCCGTGGAAGGTTTATATGAGACCGGCAAAAGTGCCGCTCAATCATTTACATTGACCCGTGTATAAATTGTGAAAATGTTCTATCTCAGAAGATTGACGCATTTGATATTGTGGATTATGCGGCAGAATATGACGACCGTTACCACTGCAAAAGCTGCATAAACAATTTTATTCAACTGAGCAAAACAGAGCCGTAAAATGCGGCTCTGTTTTGCTATGCACCAAATATGGTGCGTGGCCTCGGATATAATATAATCAACAAAATAAACGCCGATTATTTTCGGCACAGGAGGATTTATATGAAAACAAAACAGATCATTTCACTTGCTTTAATGCTCGGGCTATCGGTGACGGTAATCAACGGCTGCGGTACAAAAGAGGATTCTTCTGCAAATAAAAAGGAAGAATCCGCTTATGCCGTATCTTCCGAAATGAAAGAAGAAAGCATATCAACAACTAAACCGGAAGCAGAGAAAAAAACACACAGCGAATACGTAAAAACATATACTGTTTATGCCGAACAAGGAGCAGTTGTAACGTGGTATGATTCCCAAACCGGTCAATTCAGATATAAGGATAAATGCGAAACTTGTGGGCAAGTAGCGAGCAGTGAACATAGCGGCGGATTATTTGTCGGAGAGGGATCGTCCTATAATGCCGGATTTACTTGCACCAATTCTGATTGCAGTATGTGGGGAAAGCCTCAGCATGCTATCATTAGTTGCAGTACAAGCGGTGAATGGATCGAGGTTGACGACTGAAAAGAGTATATAAACAGAAAAACAGCTGTGACTTTTTCACGGCTGTTTTTTGCTTTGGGATAGCGCTTGATGTTATGTACCAGATATGGAACATAGCTTTCGGTATAATAAGTTCAAAGAGAATGGCAAAGTATTCAAAGGTGGTTAATAATGAGCAAGAAGCATGAACCTGATAATTTTGAGCAGATGTCCATCTTCGGAATAATGAATCTGTTAGACAACACGGAAAACACATTAAGTTCAGATAATATATCAAAGATTATTGATAAGTTATCCGATGCAAAACGAAGAAAAGAATCTATCGAAGCTAAGAAGAGACAGCAAGAAGAGCGTGAGAGAAGAGAAAGAGAAGCTCGTGAAGAAAAGGAACGTAAGGAAGCCCATATCAGAGAAGTTACAAGCATGGACCTTCCGCTCGACTGGGAAAATGTGTTTGATCAGGATGTAAGGACTCAGGGAGTTCACGCTGATAGCATTTCCGATGGCCTTATGTACAGTCTGTCTGATCTCGGACGGGTTGATATTGAATATATTTCTTCAATAACAGGAGAGGACTACAAGACAATTATCTGTGCGCTGAAAGGCTCTATTTATCAGAACCCGGAAACTTGGGGCGAGTGCTTCTATAAAGGCTGGGAAACCTCTGAGGAATATCTGTCCGGCAACATGATAAGAAAATGGAAGGCAGCTAAAGAAGCCGATAAAGAATACAACGGATATTTTTCTGAAAATATAAAGGCGATTGAAAAAGTCATTCCCCCGACCGTAGCGACAAATGATATTTATATTACGCTTGGTTCTCCGTGGGTTCCTGCAGATATCATTGACGATTTTATTCTTCATCTGTTCGGAGATCCGTTCAAACACGACCGGAGCCGTTACAATCAAGCTGTAATAGATAGAATGATGGAATCGTGGAAAACGATACATGATGAAATCACCGGAACATGGGAAATACCCTGTAAATCAAGATATAATGACAGTGTCAGCGTCAGCAATACTTATGGAACTGACAAACTGGAAGCGCTCTATATCCTTGAAAAGACACTGAACATGCAAACCATTGCCGTTAAGGACAAAATCTGCTGCGCCACCAACGCTTCCGGCGTAAAGCGTGTTATCAATAAAGCAGAAACGGCAGCGGCAATTGAAAAGCAGCAGAAACTCATAAAAGAATTTCAAAAATGGGTTTGGGAGGATGACGCAAGAAAAGAAAGACTTGAAAGGATTTTTGAGAACAAATTCAGTTGTATTCGCAGAAGAATTTTTGACGGATCGTTTTTGCGGTTTCCTGATATGTCTGCGCAGATAAACCTTTATCCCTACCAAAAGGATGCGGTGGCACGTATCATCTTTACTCCGAACACGCTTCTTGCTCACGACGTCGGTGCCGGAAAAACCTACGTTATGATCGCTGCTGCAATGGAAATGCGCCGTATGGGGTTGTCTGAAAAGAATATGTTTGTCGTTCCTAATAACATAGTCGGTCAATGGAAAAACATTTTCCATGAAATGTATCCAAGTGCTGATATTCTTTGTGTTGACCCGAAAAGTTTCGCACCCTCAAAAAGAGAAAGTGTTCTCGAAAGAATACGAGACAATGACTTCGATGGTATTATTATAGCGTACAGTTGCTTTGAGCAGATTCCGTTGTCAAAAGGATATTATCAAAACCTGCTTATTGATGAGCAGAAACATATCGCAGAAATAGCGGGCAAAAAGAACAAAGCCACTTCTCGTTTGAAGAAAAAACAAGCGGCGGTTTCAAAAGCTTTATCCGAACTTTCCGTTGCAATGGATGATTTGTATAACGGCGTGTATTTTGATGAATTGGGAATAACAAGACTCTTTGTGGATGAGGCACACAATTTCAAAAATGTCCCGTTTGAAACAAAGACGAACAATGTTCTCGGTATTAACAGCACCGGATCTAAAAGATGTCAGGATATGATGGACAAAGTACACATGATTCAGAAAAAGAACGACGGAAAAGGCGTTGTACTTGCAACCGGCACACCTATTACCAATTCAATTACCGATGCGTATATCATGCAGCAGTACCTTCAGAGCGGTGAACTCGGTATGCTCGATCTTCAAAGCTTTGACAGCTGGATAGGAATGTTTGCCGAGAGAGTTACGGAATTTGAGGTCGACGTTGATACGAGTACATACAGACTTGCAACACGTTTTGCCAAATTCCATAACCTCCCCGAATTAACGTCTCTTCTCTCGTCCGTTGCCGATTTTCATCAGGTTGATGAATCTGCGGGCATACCGGCGTTTGACGGGTACAACGATGCGCTCGTGTCAAAAACTCCTGCGTTCGCCGCATATCTTGCAGATATCTCTACAAGAGCGGACAACGTCAGGAAAGGACGTATAAGCAGGAAAGATGATAATATGCTGAAAATCACAACGGACGGAAGGAAGGCTGCACTTGATTTGAGGCTGGTCGATCCAAATGCAGTGTTCACTTATCAATCCAAAGTGGCACGCTGTGTTGAAAATGTTGCCGATATATATTTCAGAACAACATCCCGGAAGTCTGCACAAATCATTTTCTGCGATACTTCAACTCCGAAAGCCGGTTTTAACATTTATAATGAAGTGAAAGTTATGCTTCAGAATAAAGGCGTTCCATCTGACAAGATCGCATTTATTCATGATGCGGAAACCGAAGCACAGAGAAACACTTTATTTGCTCAAGTCAGAAACGGTGATATCCGAATCCTTATCGGTTCAACCTACAAGCTCGGTCTTGGCGTGAACGTTCAGGAAAGACTGATTGCTCTTCACCATATTGATGTTCCGTGGAGACCGGCAGATATGACACAGCGTGAAGGAAGAATTCTTCGTCAAGGCAATACAAACAGCAAAGTATATATCTATCGTTACATCACAGAGGGTAGTTTTGATGCATATTCATGGCAGCTTCTCGAAACAAAACAACGCTTTATATCCGAGCTGCTGTCCGGCTCTTTAACAGAACGAAGCGGCACGGATATTGCAGATACCGTCTTGGATTACGCAGAGGTCAAAGCTCTTGCTGTCGGTAATCCTTTGGTTAAACAGCGTGTCGAAGCCGCCAATGAACTGACAAGATATATGGCTCTGCAGAGCAAACTGGTTGAATCAAGGATAAGACTTGAAAAAGAGCTTCTTGAAATGCCGGGGCAGATACACAATCAAATCGACTTGATAGAATACTGTAAACAGGATCTTGCTTTCTATACAGAATGGAGAAAGATCAATCCTCCGGTTGAGGATAGCAAGCTGAAAAAAGAAGAAGCGGAAAAGCGTAAAACGCTCCGTGAGTTTATCGGTACTGCGATAAGGGAACACGTTCTGGAGACTAAAGAGAAAACACTTATATCATATCGTGGATTTGCCATTGTACTTCCTGCCAATATGACGCTTGAAAAGCCTTATGTGTGGTTGAAAAAGAGTGGGAAATACTACGTTGAACTCGGAGATACGGATATAGGAAACCTTATCAGGATCGATAATTATCTCGACTCTCTCGGAGATCACCTCAGTAAACTGATGCTGAATCTCGAAAAGCTCCGGGAAAAAGAGAAAGATATTCGAGTTGAACTGTCAAAAGGCGAAAGTTATACCGACCAAATCGAAACATACAAGAATAAAGTCAAAAAACTTGATAAAAAATTAGGAGTAAATAAGAAATGAACGATATTAAAATGACAAATATCCCTTCTATGGCGGTAGGCAAAATGGTGAATCAGCTGAGCGAGGCATACAGCACTGTTATCAACAACGGGCTTCCGATCAGAACAATGCCTTCTGTTATGCTTTGGGGACCTCCCGGCGTCGGCAAATCGCAGGCAGTTCGTGAGATTGCAAATGAAATTGACGTGAGAACCGGCAAAAGTGTCAATGTGACCGACGTAAGACTGCTTCTTTTCAATCCGATTGATTTACGAGGAATACCCACAGCAAATGCGGATAAAACACTTGCGATATGGCTGAAGCCGCAGATATTCCAGATGGATGCAAGTGATGATATTGTCAATATTCTGTTTCTTGATGAAATCTCCGCAGCTCCTCAGTCTGTTCAGGCGGCAGCATATCAGATAACGCTCGATCGTGTTGTAGGAGAACACAAGCTTCCTGAAAACTGTATCGTTATCGCCGCCGGTAACAGAACGACAGATAAATCAGTGGCGTTCAAAATGCCTAAAGCACTTGCAAACCGTTTGATGCACATCGAAGTTGAGGGTAGCTTCAAATCGTGGAAAGAATGGGCTGTAACATCCGGCATCAATGGCAAAGTGATCGGATTCCTTTCATTCAGACCAAACTATCTTATGGGATTTGATTCGGGAAGTGAAGACCTTGCGTTTCCCACGCCACGTGCCTGGGAGATGGTCAGCAACATTCTTAACGGCATCAGTGACAGCATTGACGATATGTATTCGTTAATAGCAGGGATCGTCGGCTCCGGTGTTGCGGTTGAATTCAGGACATGGGCAACGGTGTATAAGAATTTGCCGTCGATTGAAGAAATCTTCGACGGTAAAATGCCTTCCATGCCGAAAAACACAGATGCAATGTATGCTTTAACCGCCTCTATGACCTGTTATGCCCGTACTCATAAAAACGAACTGAGCCGAATTGCCAACTCAATTCGTTATGCGGATAAAATGCCTCCGGATTTCAGCGCAGTTCTCCTGAAAGATTATATGTACATTGAAAAAGATTTCAAGCAAACACTTATGACCATTCCGGAATTCAGTAAATGGCTGCAGACAAAAGGAGGTTTGATGAATGGTTCTGTCAGATGAAAAGAAAAAAGAATATGTGAAGCGACTTTTAATGTCTCGTATGCGCCTGCTAATAAACAATGGCTTCTACGGCTTGCTGTTAATGCACATGATTTATTCGATTGATGAAAACTGTGAGACAGCAGCCACAGACGGGCACCGGATATTCTTCGGACCGAAATTTCTGGACGAACTCAGTGATTCGGAACTTGATTTCATTATGATGCACGAGATACTTCATGTCGTTTTGCAACACTGTATGCGCCAGGGTGATTATGATAGCGAACAATTCAACATTGCCTGTGATATCGTTGTCAATTCAAATATTCTGTTGTCAAATAACATGAACAGAAACTCAATCAAGCTGAAAAAATACGGAGAATCCATGCACATAGCTCCCGATGGGAAAGAGGGATATGAGTACACTGCAGAACAGATCTATGGAATGCTTCCTCCACCTCCCAAAAACAGAAAACCAAAACCTGCTTTAACCGGAACTCATGGCGAGACAGGAGATGATGACATAGAAGGAAAAGGCAGTGCTCCGGGACGAGCAAAGCAAATACAAGGCAAAAAAACAGATGCACCGGCAGTTTGGGATGATCACTCCCGGTGGGGTGAATATGAGGAAGACGACACTCTCCGAGATGTGTGGGTCAAACGTTTTGAAGATGCTTGCGAAGCAATATCAATACGTGATCCGTCTAATCAAAGAGGGATCTTTCCTTTGTTTGCCGAACGTTTACTCAAAGAATTGCGCAAGCCTCAAACGGATTGGCGAAAGATACTGAATGATTTTATTCAGGAAGAGATTGTGGATTATTCGTTCACTCCACCGGATAGACGCTTTGATGACAGTCCGTTCTTTCTGCCGGATTTCAATGACAAAGACACTCTTATTAAGGATATCCTTTTCATGATTGATACATCCGGCAGTATGTCGGACAATATGATAACTGCCGCTTATTCCGAAGTTAAAGGCGCTATCGATCAATTCGACGGAAAACTGAAAGGTTGGCTCGGTTTCTTTGATGCGGCAATTATCGAGCCAAAACTGTTTACGTCACCGGATGAATTCAAGATAATAAAACCTGCAGGCGGAGGCGGAACCGACTTTCAGATTATCTTTGAATATGTTCATATACACATGCAGGATAAGCTTCCGGCAAGTATCATTATTCTGACAGACGGCTATGCACCGTTTCCTAAGGAAAAACTTGCGGGTGGAATTCCGGTCTTATGGTTACTGAATAACGAGGAAGTGAATCCTCCTTGGGGAAAAATTGCACGAATAGTAGTATGAAGGAGTATTCAGACTGTTTTACCTCCTGATTGCTTGAAAATCAAATGACGATGCATTGCACACCAAAATGGTATAACCCCAAACTTTGATGTGCTATAATAAAGTAGTAATGTTCGATGTTTATGCTTTTTCAACCTGACCGGAAACCGTTAAATCCGGCGAAAAAGAAATGCACCAAATAAGGTACATAGATAAGATTATAATTATAATGAAAAATAAAGAGAGGAAGATTTTAATGAAATTATCATCTGCCGAAGGTGCAAAGCTGCTTAAGAAGCTTAAATCAGAATACGATGCGCTCAAATCAAAAGAAAGTATTTCAAGCACATTTTTAGCAAGTGTCGGAGAAAATCCTGAATCGGTCAGACCGAAATACGATTATAAGGATGCAAAAGCCGAACTTGACAGCTTAGCTCTTAAAATCCGAAAATTAAAACACGCCATCAATCTTTTCAACACGACAACTTTTATCCCCGGATACGACATCACGATTGACGAGATGCTTGTATTTATCCCTCAGCTATCGGCTAAAAAGCAAAAGCTATCTGAAATGGCGTCAAGATTACCGAAAGCCCGTGAAGAGCAAGGATACGGCAGAGCAAGTAATATTATCGACTATCGCTATGTAAATTATGACATCGACGAAGTAACAAAAGACCTGCTTGCCGTAACAGATGAATTATCCGACGCACAGCTTGCGCTTGATTTAATCAATCACTCCGCAACATTTGAGGTGGAGCTTTAAGCATTCTCCGATGGTAAGATCCAACTGAATAATTTATACGGAATATGGTTAGTTTAATGATTATTTGTTCTTGATTTATTTCTTTGTTATTTTGATTTTGTTCATGTATAATGTTAAAGATTGCGAAAAACAAACGATTGGATTTTGCCATAAAAACTTTTATCACGGCAAGACTAAAGTACGGTTATAGGTCTTGCTTTATGCTGACAATTTATACGGTTTCGGAATAATTGCACAGATCAAGCGGCAGTCTTAATCGAAAAAACTTTGTAATACGGCATTCAATAAGTGAGGCATAAATGATATATGTAACTTCCGATTTACACGGACTTGAAATCACAAAGTTAAAAGCACTTCTTAAAAAAGCGTGTTTTAACGAAAACGATAGGTTATTTGTTTTGGGCGATGTAATCGACCGCCAAAATGACGGCGGCGTTGCAATTTTAATATGGTTATCGGAACAACCGAATGCACAGCTGATTTTAGGAAATCACGAAGCGATGCTTTTATCCTGTGATTTTGTATTTAACGAAATTACGGAGGAAAGTATCAAGCATTTTGACAATGAGCAAACGGAACTTCTGAACAACTATATGTTAAGTGGAGGCGACGTTACCTTAAAAGCGTTAAGAAAACTTCAAAACGAATCACCGGAAAAGCTTTGCAATATTATCGGTTATCTGAAAGAAGCGCCGCTTTACGAAACTGTGACCGCCGGAGGAAAGAATTTTCTGCTTTGCCATTCCGGACTCGATAATTTTTCGCCCGAAAGAAGCCCGGCGGACTATACCGCCGATGAACTTATCTGGGCTTGGCCTGAATTGACCGACCGCTATTTTGATGATTGTATTACCGTTTTCGGCCATACACCGACAAAAAGCTACGGTGAGAAATTCAATGGCAAAATTCTTAAAACCGATACCTGGATAGATGTTGATGTAGGTGTGCCTTATGGAAATGATCCATGCCTTTTGCGACTTGATGACCTGAAAGAATTTTACCTGTAAGATTCAGCTTTATAGTGCAATCTTACCGTTTGTCGAGTACATTTTCCTGATTGTTATGTTTCGTTGCTTTATGTTTATCCTGCGACATACAATTGACTTAGCCACAGAAAACGGCTATAATAAATCTATACAAGCAGGAGGACTTCCAATGAACGAAAATTTTACTGTCAGAAAAGCGACCGAAAACGACATAAGCCTTATAGAAAACCTGATAAAAGGTCTTGCCACATACGAAAAAAGACCGCAGGATATGACTGCTACACAGGAGGATTTGCGTTATCTTCTCTTTGAAAAGAACATAGCTGCTGCGCTTATCGCTGAACTCAACGGCGAGCCGGTCGGTTATGCTATTTATTACCCCGTATTCGCCTCGTTTGCGGCAAAGGCGGGAGTGCATCTTGAAGATCTGTTTTTAAAGCTGGAAAAACGCAGGAACGGACTTGGAACAAAGTTCTTTTCTGAAGTAGAGAAATTTGTAAAGCAGGACGGATTTTCATATATCGAGTGGAGCTGCCTTGACTGGAACGAGCCTGCGATCAATTTTTACAATAAGATCGGTGCAGAAGAGGAACACGGAAGAAGATATTTTTCTTACAGCTTATAACAAACTTATAACAAATAGGAGCAGTTGCGATGCTATCAGAAATGAAGCTCCGCCTTTACGGCGGGGCTATTATTTTTTTAACCGTGCATTTTGCATTGAAATCATCTTGAAACTTGCCGTAAGATATGATAAAATCAACTTAACAGTACGGCAAACCGGATTTCAAGGAGTAATTTATGGAAAGATATAAGGATAAACAATTATCGGCTTACGAGAGAGCGGCGGCACTTGCCGATACGCTGAGTACGGAGGAACAGGCACAGCAGCTGAAATATGACGCACCTGCCATAGAAAAGGCAGGGCTTCCGTCTTATAACTGGTGGAACGAGGGACTTCACGGTGTGGCAAGAGCAGGAACGGCTACGGTTTTTCCGCAGGCTATTGCACTTGCGGCGGCTTTCGACAAGGATATGATGTATCGTGTCGGTGAGGTGATTTCCACAGAAGCGAGGGCAATGTACAACAGCGCCGCAAAGCACGGCGATACCGACATATATAAAGGCCTTACATTATGGGCGCCGAATATAAATATATTCCGTGACCCACGCTGGGGCAGAGGGCATGAAACCTACGGCGAGGATCCGTACCTGACTTCAAGGCTCGGTGTGAGCTTCGTAAAGGGCATACAGGGAGAAGAAGAATACCTCAGAGCCGCCGCCTGTGCAAAGCATTTTGCGGTACACAGCGGTCCCGAGTCGCTCCGCCACGAGTTTGACGCAAGAGTAAGCGAGAAGGATATGGAAGAAACCTATCTGCCTGCATTCAAAGCGCTTGTAAAAGAGGGCAGGGTCGAAGGTGTTATGGGCGCATATAACAGGGTGAACGGCGAGCCTTCGTGTGCGTCTGAAAAGCTGATGGGAAAACTGCGTGAATGGGGCTTCGACGGCTATTTCGTGTCAGATTGCTGGGCTATAAGGGATTTTCATACAACCCACAAAATCACCGACACAGCACCGCAGTCTGCGGCAATGGCGCTGAAGGCCGGCTGTGACGTTAACTGCGGAAATACATATCTGCATATTCTGGCGGCGCTTGAAGAAGGGCTTATAACAAAGCAGGATATACGCACTGCCTGCATTCACGCATTACGGACAAGAATAAGGCTCGGACAGCTTGACGATAACGAGTTTGACGACCTGCCGTTTGATATTATCGCCTGTGACGGCAATAAAGCGTTATCGCTTGAAGCGGCGGAGAAATCAATGGTGCTTTTGCATAATGACGGCATACTTCCGCTTGACAAAAGCAGGATAAGCTCGATAGCCGTAATAGGACCTAATGCGGACAGCCGTGCGGCACTGCTCGGAAACTATAACGGTACGCCCGACAGAAGCGTTACGTTCCTTGAGGGAATACAGGACGCATTTGACGGCAGGGTATATTATGCGGAGGGCTGTCAGCTTTTCCGTGACAGAACGCAGGGTCTTGCACTGCCCGGCGACAGATATGCCGAGGCGGTTGCGGCGTGCGAGGCGGCGGATGTCACTGTTGTATGTGTGGGACTTGACGCTACTCTTGAGGGCGAGGAGGGCGACACAGGAAACGAGTTTGCGTCGGGAGATAAGCCAGATTTAAGATTGCCCGAGGTTCAGCGTGTTCTTTTGCAGAAGCTGAAAGACACGGGAAAGCCGCTTATAATAGTTCTTGCGGCAGGAAGCAGTGTGAATACCGAATGCGAGGGGAATGCGCTTATCAATGCATGGTATCCCGGTCAGTACGGCGGAAAGGCGCTTGCGGAGATACTTTTCGGCGAGGTTTCACCGTCCGGCAAGCTCCCGGTCACTTTCTACAAATCGGCGGATATGTTACCCGATTTCACCGACTATTCAATGAAGAACAGGACATATCGCTTCTGTGACGATGAAAGCAACGTGCTTTATCCTTTCGGCTACGGACTTACCTATTCGCACTTTGAATGCGGGGATATTTCGTACAAGGACAATACGCTTGCCGTTGATGTTACCAATACGGGAAGCAGAAGTGCGGAGGACGTTCTGCAGGTCTATATAAAGAGCGAAAACGGGGTGAAAAATCACAGCCTTTGCGCATTTGAGCGTGTTTCTCTGTTTGACGGGGAAAGCAGGACGATAAGCATCAATATTCCCGAAGGTGCGTTTGAAACGGTTGACGATAACGGCGTAAGAGCGGTAAGAAACGGCAGATATACGCTGTACGCAGGCTTCACACAGCCTACCGAACTCAGCGAAAAGCTGTACGGCGGAAGGTGCGTAACGGTCGAAATAAGCATATAAAATAATGACGGCGGAAAAGCTTTTACTTT
>ENA-OOXM01002028-OOXM01002028.1-human-gut-metagenome-genome-assembly--contig:-NODE-2028-length-13850-cov-2.385140_pt1 | contig 13850 bp, 9 predicted proteins | sample MGYA00241589_ERZ501347 | MGnify/ENA primary metagenome ERZ501347 (study PRJEB25962, sample SAMEA2042832) | human gut metagenome | biome: human gut; feature: human-associated habitat; material: faeces...
CACGGCTGAGCGGTAGCGTCAGTTACCATAATTTATATGTAAAGACTTAGAAATATCCAATCAAATCTTCTGGCATTGAACATCGTGTGAAGGACTGCCTGTAGCTTATATTTGTCGTCCGTTCGTCACATATGAAATTCAATTAAACAACAATATAATATATTACTGGAAATCACATATATCAATCATAGCTTCAAGCATTTCTTTTTCCTCTGGTTTTTTCTTAGTAAGTCTTGCAGCAGCTACGATAGGCATCCACTTATCAACGTAACGCTTATCAGTAGAAGTCTTCTCACAGAACATTGCTATGTACTTATCAGCAAGTGCTTCATCGCTAAGCTTAAGTGTAAGATATGTGTTGGCAGCATCAGCAGAAGCATTACCTTTAGTAGCATGTACCCAGTCAACAGCGGTAATAGCGATTATCTGGTTTTTATCGTCAGTCTGTACGATAATATTCTCCAGACAGTAATCACCATGGCATAACTTAGTATGGTTAGGAAGCTCTGAAAGTCTTGAGTCAAGCTCGTATTTGGTATCAGCAGTAATATTAAGCTCATTTATCTGTCGCTCAAGCTTACTCTTCATATCGACTAAAAGAGGATTGCTGTGCTTATTGATAGCTATCTGGTAGTCGACCATAGCCTCGATGTATGCATCAGCATTTTCCGGATGTTTGGCTAACAGTTCTTTTAATGTTTCACCCTTGGCATATTCACTTGTGATAGTCCACTTTCCATCGACTACAGATACGTTAAGAAGTCGTGGTATATCAAGACCGGTATCCTCAACTCTTGCAGTGTTAAGTGCTTCGTATAATACATCTGACTTACTGTAAGATAGTGCAAATACCTTCTCAGCCTTATCCTTATCAACGTATACTGACTTTAGAGCACCTTTATATATACATTTTTTCATAATAACCTCATTTCTGCGCACTTCTTTTGCGCATATCGAGTTTGTGTCAAGTGCGCGCAGACACAAATCCCGCGTGTGAAAAATTTATTTTCCAAACTAACATCATAATTATTTTGATATAAATATAAAACTAATTTCGTTGTATAGTATGCTTAATATAGCGCAGGTGTCAAAAGTAAACAAAGAGGATGTTGTCTTATATGATAAAAAATTAACTTCTGACACCCACATTATTATATACACTAAATATGGTAGTAGTGTTATTGCAAATATTATATTACTTAGTCTTTATATCCTCAGGATTAACTTCTTTTCCATAATAAGCCTTAAGATACATAGCCTTTATTTCGCTCATAAGAGGATATCTAGGGTTAGCACCCGTACACTGGTCATCAAATGCATTTTCAACCATCTCGTCAAGTGTAGCAAGGAAGTTTTTCTCATCAACGCCGTAGTCTTTGATAGTCTTCTTAATTCCAACCTTATCCTTAAGCTCTTCAATAGCCTTTAAGAAGTTCTCAAACTTCTCGTCATTGTTCTTACCGGCAATACCAAGGAAGTTAGCACATTCAACATATCTTTCCTTGCAGTGAGGATAAGCATACTGTGAGAATGTTCCCATCTTCGCAGGAACCTCTGCTGCATTAAAGCGCATTACATCTGTTATGAGAAGTGCGTTTGCAATACCGTGAGGTATATGGTGGTAAGCACCAAGCTTGTGAGCCATAGAGTGGCATACACCAAGGAATGCATTGGCAAATGCCATACCAGCCATAGTAGAAGCAGTAGCCATCTGTTCTCTTGCCTTGGCATCATGTGCTCCATTCTCATATGCTGCTGGGAGATATTCAAATATATTCTTCATAGCCTTAAGTGCAAGACCGTCAGTATAATCAGTAGCCATAATAGATGCATAAGCTTCAAGTGCGTGTGTAAGTGCATCTATACCAGAAGATGCTGTAAGTCCCTTAGGCTGATCCATACACATATCAGCATCGATAATAGCCATCTTAGGAAGCAGCTCATAGTCAGCAAGAGGATATTTTATGCCAGTTTTTTCATCAGTGATAACTGCGAAAGGAGTAACCTCTGAACCAGTACCAGAAGAAGTAGGAATAGCTATAAAGTAAGCTTTTTCACCCATCTTAGGGAATGTGTAGATACGTTTTCTGATATCCATAAATCTCATAGCCATATCCATAAAGTCAACTTCCGGATGTTCGTACATAACCCACATAATCTTGGCAGCATCCATGGCAGAACCACCACCGATAGCTATGATACAGTCAGGTTCAAAGCTGTTGATAGCCTTAGTTCCTTCAATAGCACATTCAAGAGTAGGGTCTGGTGCAACATTGAAGAAAGTTGTATGTGTTATGCCAAGTTCATCAAGTTTATCAGTAACGCACTTAGTGTAGCCATTCTTATATAAGAACTGGTCTGTAACAATAAATGCTTTCTTTTTGCCTAATACAGTCTTTACCTCGTTAAGTGCAACAGGAAGGCAGCCTTTCTTGAAGTATACCTTTTCAGGTGCTCTGAACCACAGCATATTTTCTCTCCTCTCAGCAACAGTCTTAATATTAATAAGGTGCTTTACACCTACATTTTCAGATACAGAGTTACCGCCCCATGAACCACAGCCAAGTGTGAGAGAAGGTGCTAACTTAAAGTTATAAAGGTCACCGATACCGCCCTGTGAAGAAGGAGTATTAATAAGAATACGGCATGTCTTCATAGCTTCCTCAAACTTGGCAAGCTTATCAGTTTCGGTTGAAGAATTAATATATATAGAAGAAGTATGACCAAATCCGCCATCAGCGATAAGGCGCTCGGCTTTGCTTAATGCATCATCAAAATCCTTTGCCTTATACATAGCAAGAACAGGAGATAACTTTTCATGTGCAAATTCTTCTGAAAGGTCAACAGAAGTAACTTCACCAATGAGAATTTTAGTACTTTCAGGTACTTCTATGCCGGAAAGCTTTCCGATATTATAAGCACTCTGACCAACAATCTTAGCATTTAAAGAACCATTTATAATGATAGTCTTTCTTACTTTATCAAGTTCAGTCTTGTTAAGGAAGTGGCAGCCGCGCTTAGTGAATTCCTCTTTAACTTGCTTATAGATAGAAGAGTCAACGATTACTGACTGCTCAGAAGCACATATCATACCATTATCAAATGTCTTAGAATGGATAATAGAATTAACTGCAAGTATAACATCAGCAGTGCTGTCAATAATAGCAGGTGTGTTACCGGCACCTACGCCAAGTGCAGGCTTTCCAGATGAATAAGCTGCCTTAACCATACCAGGACCACCAGTTGCAAGTATAATGTCAGCTTCTTTCATAAGAGTATTAGTAAGTTCAAGACTAGGGATATCAACCCAGCCGATTATGCCTTCTGGAGCACCGGCAGCAACAGCAGCCTCAAGTACAACCTTAGCAGCAGCTATAGTGCTTTCCTTAGCACGTGGATGTGGGCTTATGATTATACCATTACGTGTCTTTAATGAAATAAGAGTCTTAAATATAGCAGTAGAAGTTGGATTAGTTGTAGGAATAACAGCGGCAACAACACCGATTGGCTCTGCGATTTTCTTGATGCCATAGGCTTTATCTTCCTCGATAATACCGCAGGTCTTAGTATCACGGTATGCGTTGTAAATGTATTCAGCGGCATAGTGATTTTTGATTACCTTGTCTTCGACTATTCCCATGCCAGTTTCCTTGACAGCCATCTTTGCAAGAGGTATTCTTGCTTTGTTAGCGGCAAGGGCAGCAGCAGTAAATATCTTATCAACCTGTTCCTGTGAATATGTCGAGAAGATACGCTGTGCCTCTTTTACAGAGCTTATAAGCTCTTCAAGAGACTGGATGTTGTCAACTACTAAAGATTTTTCTTTACTCATGATTAGTTCCCCTTTTCTTAGATAATCATACATATACTTTGTTGGTAATGTATAGTGTTACATAAAATAACTATCTTAATAAAAATAAGATTGATAATTAATTAACAATCTTTATGGGCATAGCTTATCATTTTTATATGCGGATGTCAAGGAAATATTACAGATTTGTTAATTTAGTGGGGGTTATTGGCGAACGGACGACATAGTATAAGCAAATACCTATAGCACAGACTGTATTCAATGCCAGAAGCTTTAATCGGCTGACTCTAAGACTTTTCATATATGCAGTGATAACCGACCGCTACCGTTTGATACGGGACATCCTTGTCCCATATCAAACTTCAACAGACATCCGTGTCTGTTGATAGCTGGTGTATTAAGGAAAAGTCTAAGACTCAGCACGATTAAACTTCAAGTGCATTTCACACAGTCTGCACTACAGGTATTCGCTTATACTATGTCTGACATTGGCATAATTCACTGGTAAATAATCAACTAAATTAAGAGGAGAAGGAGAAATGTGGAAGAAACGTATTTTACTAAGTTCAGTATATACATAGTGTATTTGTAGAATTGCATACAAAATCACAATTCCGTTTCACTTGTGTTATTCCGCTGATTTAGTTAGACATTATCACGTAAATTAAGCCACAACCAGACATAATATATATACTAAATCATACCCCTCTTGACAACACGTTGATTGGTGTTACAATAGTTGCATATACAATAATTGGAGGTGCAATTAATAATGCTGAGAAGAATTTTTTCTTATATGAAGCAATATAAGAAATATGCATATCTGGCGCTTATATGTATAGCAGTTGAAGCGATGCTTGAGCTGATGGTGCCTATGATTATGGCAGACCTTATAGATAATGGGGTTGCTAATGGCGATACACATTACATATATGTCAAGGGATTGCAGATGGCACTGTGCGCACTTATAGCACTTGTGCTTGGAATAGGAAGTGCAAGGTTCCAGTCGCTTGCAGGACAGGGACTTGGCGCTAACATAAGAAAGGCTGAGTATGAAAAACTACAGTCGTATTCATTTTCTAATATAGACCACTTCCGTGTATCTTCATTAGTTACACGTCTTACAAGTGATGTTACCAATATACAGAATTCAGTTTCAACGGGTATGAGACCATTCGGAAGAAGCCCGGTAATGCTGATATTTGCATCATCAATAGCATTTACAATCAACAGGACACTTGCGCTGGTGTTCTTCGTGGCGCTGCCTATACTTGCAACACTTCTTATCATAATTATTATGAAAGTAAGACCGTTGTATGGGAAAATGCAGAATGCCATTGACCTTGTAAACAGAAGTATTCAGGAAAACTTAACAGCGATAAGGGTTGTTAAGTCTTATGTAAGGGGCGATTATGAAGTTGATAAGTTTGAGCAGGTAAATGCTAATCTGAAAAAAGAGTCCGAAACAGCATTTGGAATAGCTGTTCTTAATATGCCAGCAATGCAGTTTGTTATGTATGGAACAATTATTGCTATTCTTTTTGTCGGAGGACATCTTATCAATGCCGGACAATTAAAGATAGGTGAGCTCACAAGCTTTTTAAGCTATGTTCTTCTTATTCTTAATTCACTTATGATGATGTCAAATGTATTTCTTATGATGACACGTTCGCTTGCATCTGCATCAAGAATTGTTGAGGTGCTAGATGAGAAGATAGATATTACAGATGAAAAGTCACAGGATATAAGTGTTAAAAACGGTGACATTGAGTTTGACCATGTATGGTTTAAGTATAAAAATGAGGCTAAAGAATATGTACTTTCTGATGTTTCATTTCACATAAAACCGGGACAGACGGTTGGTATCATAGGACAGACGGGTTCTGCAAAGACTACACTCGTGCAGCTTATACCAAGATTATATGATACAAATAAGGGAACAGTCAGAATAGACGGAATTGATGTTAAGAACTATCCGGTAAGACATTTAAGAGATGCAATAGCAGTTGTGCTTCAGAAGAATACATTGTTTTCAGGTTCTCTTATATCTAATCTTCGCTGGGGTAATGAAAATGCTGCGAAAGAGGAGATTGATGAGGCGTGCCATATCGCCTGTGTAGATGAATTCCTTGACAGACTTCCCAATGGATATGAGTCAGAGATGGGACAGGGCGGTGTCAATGTTTCGGGTGGACAGAAGCAGCGTATATGCATAGCAAGAGCTATATTAAAGAAACCAAAGGTGCTTATACTTGATGACTCCACAAGTGCAGTAGATACTGCAACAGAGGGCAGAATAAGGGAAGAACTTGCAAAGAAGCTTCCTGATATGACAAAGATAGTTATAGCCCAGAGAATATCATCTGTTAAGCATGCAGACCAGATAATTATTCTTGACAGAGGCTGTGTAAATGCTATTGGAACGCATGATGAGCTGTTAAAGAATAATAAGATATATCAGGAAATATATGAATCACAGAAGGAAGGAGCAGATTTGTAATGGCTAAGTATGTTGGATATAAAAGACCTAAAGATACTAAGAAAACTATAAAACATCTGCTTGTCTACCTTGGACATTATAAGTGGATGTTTATGCTTGTTGCACTTCTTGTACTTTTAAGTGCAGGTGCCAATGTAACAGGAACTTATCTTGTAAAGCCAGTTGTAAACCGTTTTATAGTACCGGGAGATATGGAAGGGCTTCTTAAGGCAGTTATTGCCATGGGAATTATGTATGCGTGCGGAGCATTGTGTACATTAGGTTATAACCGCATTATGGTAAAGGTGTCACAGAAGGTTATACAGGATATAAGAAATGACCTTTTTGCACATGTACAGAAGCTTCCTTTAAAATATTTTGATGCACATACACATGGTGAACTTATGAGCAGGTTTACTAATGATGTGGATACTGTGCAGGAGGCTATGAATAACAGTTTTGCGATGATTATACAGAGCTTTATAATGCTTTTTGGTACACTTATTATGATGATGGTGTTGAGTATAAGGTTATCTATGATAGTTGTTGTGTTTCTTATTATAATGTTTTTCTTTATCAAGTTTAACAGTAAGCACAGCAAAAAGTACTTTAACAGACAGCAGGAGGAGCTTGGTAAGATTAATGGTTTTGTTCAGGAAATGATGGCTGGACAGAAGGTTGAAAAGGTGTTTAACCACGAGCAGAAGAACTTTGAGAAGTTCTGTGAAATGAACGAGAGCTTCAGAAAAGAGTCGACTAATGCTCTGGCTTTTGCAGGTATGATGATACCAACTATAGTCAGTCTTTCCTATCTTAACTATGCGATATCTGCCTGTGTCGGTGGTATATTTACATTAAAAGGACTTATGGACTTAGGAAGTCTTTCATCTTATCTTATATATGTACGCCAGAGTGCCATGCCTCTTAACCAGTTCACACAGCAGGTCAATTTCCTGTTATCAGCACTTTCAGGTGCAGAGCGTATATTTGATATGATGGATGAAGAACCGGAAGTTGATGAGGGCAGCGTAACATTGTGTAATGCCGTTAAGAATGAGGATGGAAGTCTTACAGAATGTAAGGAATATACAGGTACATTTGCATGGAAGGTGCCTGCTAATCTTAATACTTACTGGAATTCAGAAGCTTATAAAGATAAGATTAAAAAACAGATTATAAATGAAGTTTCAGATATGGAAGTAACTAGGGTAAATAATATAGTATATCCTGCAGATAAAGACAATAAAAAAGGCAATGCTTTAGCGGATGTAAGTGATGGTACCTATCTTGTAGAGCTGCGTGGAGATGTAAGATTTAAAAATGTTGTATTTGGTTATGTGCCTGAGAAAACGATACTTAATGATGTAACTCTTTATGCAAAGCAGGGACAGAAGATAGCATTTGTCGGTTCAACTGGTGCAGGAAAGACGACGATTATCAATCTTATAAACAGATTTTATGATATACAGTCAGGTTCAATAACTTATGATGGCATAGACATCAAGGACATAAAAAAGGACGACTTAAGAAGGTCACTTGCCATGGTTATTCAGGATACACATCTGTTTACGGGAACAATAGCGGATAATATCAGATATGGAAAGCTTGATGCAACTGACGAAGAAGTAAGAAACGCGGCTGTAATAGCAAATGCTGATTCATTTATAAGAAGACTTCCAGACGGATATGATACAATGCTGTATTCTGACGGAGGTAACTTATCTCAGGGACAGAGGCAGCTTCTTGCCATAGCAAGGGCAGCGATAGCAAAGGCACCTGTGCTTATACTTGACGAGGCTACAAGCTCAGTTGATACAAGAACTGAAAGACTGATAGAGAAAGGCATGGATGCTATTATGGAGGGAAGAACAGTATTTGTAATAGCACACAGATTGTCAACAGTGCGTAATTCCAAAGCTATAATGGTCCTTGAAAAAGGTCAGATAATAGAGCGTGGAAGCCATGACGAACTACTTGAACAGAAGGGCAGATATTATCAGTTGTATACAGGACAGTTTGAACTTAGTTAAAGCTTAATATGTGCAAAAAAAGTGTGCAGAAATGAGGATTGGTATGAAATATGGAGAAGTAAGGCATTATCTTTTTGATGTGGAAATGTTAAGAAGACGGCTTCTAAGACCGCATTTTATAAAGATGAGACTGACGGTCGGACAGGGACAGCCAAGGATATTATATGAATTAAGAAAAAGTGGCAGGATGACACAGAAGGAACTTTCGGATGCGTGTCTTATAGAGGTAACTACGATGTCAAGAACACTTGACAGACTGGAGAAAATGGGGCTTATAATAAGAGAGAATAATCCGGAGTGCAGGCGGTCGTGGATAATAAAGCTCACGAAGGAAGGTGAAGCTAAAGCTGACGAGGTGTCCGATTTATTCAATATGGCAGAAGATATATTCTGTCAGGATATATCGGAGGAAGAGCTTTCTAATATGTGTGCGACACTTGAAAAGATTGAGAAAAATCTTAATAAAGCCATAAAGAAGCAGGATGAAACAGCGTAGTTCTGAATAATAACAAATAAAATAAGAAAGAAGATGTAATTTTGAGTAATATTAATGATATTGGTGGTGCTGATAATAATACAGATAAAAAGAAAGCCGGACATGGGAAAAAGAATAAGCTGTTATACAGGTGGATATTTTACATAGCAGGACTTGTTATTCTTGCACTTGGAATTATGCTTAATACAAAGACTAATCTGGGTGTATCGCCAATAATATCAGTTTCATATTCAATATCTAATGTTATTGGATTTAACTTTGCCAATATGACACTTATCGTTTATGTTGTATTTGTAATTATAGAAATGATTCTTCACATGATATGGCAGTTTGTTGACAAGTCAGCCAACCAGCTTGGAATGTATCTGTTAAGAGATGTGTTGCAAATTCCTGTAAGTATAATATTTACAAGGTTCCTTAATATATTTTCAGGAATGATACCATCTGTAAATAATAATATGCCCGTTCAGATTATGCTTCTTATAATTGCGGTAATACTGACAGGAATAGGTGCTGCGATGTCACTTAATATGCGTATAATTCCTAATCCGGGTGATGGTATAGTGCAGGCGATAAGTGATACTACCAAGCTTAATAAAAGAAAAGGAAAAGGTGTAGGTTTCTGTAAGAATTGTTTTGATATAACAAATGTTACAATAACATTTATAATTGGATTATCAACCAGACATTTTCTGTTAGGACTTGGTGTAGGTACAATACTTGCAATGATTGGCGTTGGCAGGGTGATTGCGGTGTTTAATAATCTGTTTATGGATAAGATGAACAAGATTGCTTTTGATTATGTGGAGTAGGGCTGCATGACGAATTATCATGGAGAAATATTTCTGCCCCTCATATAATTAGAAATGAGTAGTAGATATTTTTAGAATTATACTTTATAATAGGATGTGGCTGGTGGGAGAAATTCCTGTCATCTAATTATAATTGAATTGTTTAATGGTAATTTTTAATATTTACTTAAACAAATGCGAATCAAAAATATTAATCAGTGTGAGAAGTTTATGAATATATTTATTATTATTTCAGATATATTTGCAAAATTCCCACACTTAGATGTGTGCCATAAAGTGATGTGGTGCGGAAAGGTATGGTTGTGAATATGAAGTATGATGTAATTATTATAGGAGCTGGCCCGGGTGGAATATTTTCAGCGTATGAGCTTATGAAAAAGTCACCGGAAATTAAGGTAGCAGTGTTTGAAGAAGGTAACACATTAGAGAAAAGAAAATGTCCGATAGACGGAAAGAAAGTAAAGTCATGCATCAAGTGTCCTACATGTGCTATTATGAATGGTTTCGGTGGTGCAGGCGCATTTTCAGATGGAAAGTATAATATCACTAATGATTTCGGTGGAACGCTCTACGAATATATCGGCAAGGACGAAGCCATTGAACTTATGAAGTATGTTGATACAATAAATACTTCCCACGGCGGTGAAGAAACACATATGTATTCAACTGCCGGAACTAAGTTTAAGACACTATGTATGCAGAATAAGTTAAAGCTTCTTGATGCATCTGTAAGACATCTTGGAACTGATATTAATTACATAGTTCTTGAAAATATGTATAATGAGATGAAAGACCACATTGATTTTTACTTTAATACACCTGTAAGCAGCATAGAGGTTATTGATGGCGGATACCGTGTATTCTATAAGGATGAGCATATGGACTGTGAAAAGTGCATAGTGTCAGTTGGACGAAGCGGCAGCAAGTGGATAGAAAAAGTCTGTCAGGAGCTTTCAATTCCAACTAAGTCAAACAGAGTGGATATCGGTGTGCGTGTTGAACTTCCAGCAGTTATATTTGCACATCTTACAGATGAGTTATATGAGAGCAAGATTGTATACAGAACAGAGAAGTTTGAGGATTTAGTGCGTACTTTCTGTATGAATCCTAACGGAATTGTAGTAAATGAGAATACAAACGGAATTGTAACTGTAAATGGACATAGCTACGAGGGAGCTGAGAAGCAGACTGAAAATACTAACTTTGCACTTCTTGTTGCAAAGCATTTCTCAGAGCCATTCAAGGACAGTAACGGATATGGTGAAAGTATTGCAAGACTTTCCAATATGCTTGGCGGCGGTGTTATCGTACAGCGTTTTGGAGATCTTGTACGTGGACGAAGAAGTACAGTGAAACGTGTGGAAGAGGGACTCGTAAGACCAACTCTTACCGCGACACCTGGAGATTTGAGTCTGGTACTTCCGAAGCGTATTCTGGATGGCATTATCGAGATGATCTATGCACTGGACAAAGTTGCACCGGGAACTGCAAATGATGATACTCTTCTGTATGGCGTTGAAGTCAAATTCTATAACATGGAAGTTGAAATTGATGACAATCTTGAAAGCTGTCATAAAGGTCTGTATGTGATCGGCGACGGAAGTGGTGTGACACATTCTCTGTCACATGCATCTGCAAGTGGTATTTATGTAGCAAGACATATCGCAGGACAGAAATAAATAAGTGGTATATGAAAGGCAGGCTCTTCGGAGTCTGTTTTTCTTTACAATTTTCTGATATACTGTAGGCATAAAATTACGTATGGAGGTATAGATTTTATGCATACACTTGAGAATGACCAGCTTTGTGTTACAATCAGTGATCACGGTGCAGAATTATCCGGAATTTTTGATAAAAAGAATGACAGAGAGATTCTGTGGAATGCAGATCCGTCACACTGGAAACGCCATGCTCCGGTTCTTTTTCCGAATGTAGGAAGATACTATGAAGATCATTGTCTGATTAATGGAAAAACTTACACTTCCGGACAGCATGGATTTGCCCGGGATATGGAATTCATCTGCGTGGAGGAAACGGAGAATTCGGTTACACATTTACTGGAATCCACGGATGAGACAAAGAAAGCATGGCCATATGAGTTTCAGCTGTATATTACACATACGCTGGAAGGTCGTGATCTGACAGTAGCCTGGAAAGTTGTGAACAAAGATCAGGAGATCATGTATTTTACGGTCGGCGCACATCCGGCATTTAATGTTCCGATACTTCCGGATACGAAACGAGAGGATTATCATCTGACTTTCAGTGGACAGAAAGAGCTGACGTATCATCTGCTGGATACACGTTATGGTACAGCTATCCCGGATAAGGTGTATACACTTGTTCTCGAAAATGGAAGCTGCCAGATTACGGAAGGAATGTTTGATAAAGATGCGCTGATTTTTGATGATGGGCAGATTTCGAAGGCAGGCATTGCATTGCCGGATGGAACTCCGTATGTAGAAATTTCCTGTGAGGGATTTCCGAATTTTGGCATCTGGTCAGCCGGAGATGCACCATTTGTGTGTCTGGAACCATGGATGGGACGTTGTGATAATACCGGTTATGACAAAGAATTGTCTCAGAAAGCGAATATCAATATGCTTGAGCCAGAAGACGTTTTTGATAAATCATACGTGATATCTGTCAGATAAATCCAGGAAACTTATTTTTCCCTGACTTTTCTTTGCTATATTATCCCTTGTCAGTCTTTCGATGGTTGAAAAGTTCTGAAGAATATAGTACATTAGGTGTATAAAGAGAAAGGAGACAGGGGTTATACTGTTTTTCGTAAGGAAAAAGGTGGCAAATGGAAGAATGTGGCAGAAGTAAAAGGTGCAAAGAAAACAGCATTTTCTGACACAAAAGTCACGACGGGAACACAGTATACCTACAGTGTGAAAGCATTTAAAAACACAAAAGGTAAGAAGACATTCAGCAGTTATAACAAAAAAGGAGTTACCGCGATCGCAGGACTGTATACGTTGAAACTGAACAGTTCCAGAATTACTTTGAACCCGGGCAAGTCATATACATTAAAAGTCAATGGTACAAAGCTTACACCGGCCTGGAGATCAAGTAATTCAAAGATTGTAACTGTAAATAAAAAAGGTCGGATCACAGCCAAAAAAGCAGGAACAGCCAAAATTACCGCAACACTTGGTGGAAAGAAATTTGTCTGCACGGTTACGGTAAAAAAAGCATCGGCTTCTTCAAATAAGACGGTACAGAATTATACAAAAGTTAAAAATTATCTCAATAAAAATGGCAGATACAGCGAAGATGGAAGCAGATACATCGAAATGGCGATCGATGCTGATACAACAGCGGTTCTTTCTTATGATCCAAAAGAAAACAAGCTGGATATAGGACTGACCTTACGTGTTGAAGAAGAGAATATTGTAAGTACTGTGGATGTTGTTGTAAATTGTGCGAAACCTGATACGGCTAAAATCTATTCAGGAATCTTTTCCGGTGGAGTGGAGCTTTATACAACAGCAAATATGAAACCATCTACTTATACTGGTAAACAGAATATCACATTCTATAATGCAAGCGGAAGCAAAGCAAATACAGAGATTCAGGAGGCTGCAAATGCAACCCTGCAGGCGGCTATGGCTGGAACGGAATACATCCTGAGATCAAAACTCAATATGTCATTAAAAACTCTTGGATTTAATGCGTACAGATTATAATTCAAAAAAACAAGGTGATCAGTCAGATCTGGCTGGTCACCTTGTTTTTTGTAAGGAGTTTTATTTATTTTTCGTCGATTTTCAGACGGCCTTTCAGTGCAACACAACATGCAAGATCTCCGATAACATTAACACAGGTAGCACCCATATCGCACAGAGTATTGATACTAATATAGACACCCATAACTCCTGCAGGAAGTCCGGCCATTGTAGCAAGTGCCGCGAATGATGCGATTGCACCTCCCGGGATTCCCGGTGTTCCGACTGACAGAAGGACGTTCGCCAGAAGGATGATGATCATCATCGGAATACTGACATGTACGCCACATGCATTTGCAAAAAACATGATCATAAACGACATCAGGATCGATACCGCATCCATGTTGACGGTTGCTCCCAGAGGAATGGTGATACTGGTGATCTTGTTGGAGACACCGAGTTCTTCTTCCACACACTGTTTGCTGATCGGGATAGTTGCGGAACTGGAACAGGTTCCGAAGGCATTCAGAGCAGCAGGCATGATGGCC
>ENA-OOXM01002033-OOXM01002033.1-human-gut-metagenome-genome-assembly--contig:-NODE-2033-length-13836-cov-2.283071_pt1 | contig 13836 bp, 9 predicted proteins | sample MGYA00241589_ERZ501347 | MGnify/ENA primary metagenome ERZ501347 (study PRJEB25962, sample SAMEA2042832) | human gut metagenome | biome: human gut; feature: human-associated habitat; material: faeces...
TGCCATATCCATAGATGTATATTCTTCCTGATTAACATGCTCTTCAACAAGATTAACCATATCTGTAAGTCCGCCCTCTTCGATAGTCTGCTTAATCTTTTCAAACATATTGTCAACCTTTGTGTTCTTGACATCGTCAAGTGATGGAACCGGCTTTGCAAGAATTTTAGTCTTACAGTAACGCTCAATATCCTTTAACTTATAGACTTCCTTTCCGCTTATGAAGGAAAGTGCCATACCTGACCTTCCGGCTCTTCCTGTACGGCCTATTCTGTGTACATAGTATTCTTCATCCTGTGGAATATCATAGTTAAATACCATATCCACATCATCTACGTCTATTCCTCTTGCGGCAACATCTGTAGCGATAAGTATATCTACTTTTCCACTTCTGAAATCATCCATAACCCTGTCACGCTGCTGCTGCTTCATATCTCCATGTATACCGTCTGCAAAATAGCCTCTGCCCTTAAGCTCAGATATAAGCTCGTCTACCTGTCTTTTAGTGTTACAGAATACAACTGAAAGTCTTGGATTGTATATATCTATAAGTCTGCAAAGAACTTCTGTCTTATTCTTAGGTCTTACCTCATAGTAGAACTGCTCAATATTAGATACTGTAAGCTCTTTTCTTACAACCTTTATAACCTTTGCATCCTTCTGGAAGTTTCTTGCTATATCCATAATAGCCTTTGGCATAGTCGCTGAAAACATAACAGTCTGTCTGTCCTGTGGAGTATCAGTAAGAATAGTTTCCATATCCTCCCTGAATCCCATATCAAGCATTTCATCTGCCTCATCAAGAATAACCATATTGATATTATCAAACTTGACAGTCTTTCTTCTCATATGGTCCATAACTCTTCCCGGTGTACCTACGATAATCTGTACGCCAGTCTTTAAAGACTTAATCTGTCTTACTATCTCCTGACCGCCATACACTGGAAGCACCTTTATATCACTCATATACTTGGCGAGCTTTCTTATCTCCTCTGCCACCTGCACTGCAAGCTCTCTTGTAGGGCATAAAACGATTGCCTGTGGCTTTTTAATCTGTGGATTTATCTTCATAAGCATTGGGATAGTGTAGGCTGCTGTCTTACCTGTACCTGTCTGTGCCTGTCCAACTACGTCTATTCCCTCACATACTGCCGGAATTGCCTGTGTCTGTATAGGTGATGTTTCCTCAAAACCCATATCCTCAATAGCTCTTAATATTCTCTCGTCAATGTTTAATTCTTCAAATTTCATTCATTTCCTCATTTCTTTTCTTCTTATGGAACCGCTTACCTGCCTGTGCCTTTCGCGTATTTTCGTTCCATTATTAATAATATCTCTTTTTATTTATGCTTAACTTATAAATAATACATTACTGTTGCTGATAAGTCAAAATATATTACATTTGTTTATTGACTTTTTTCACCTTTGCATTTTTACCAAAAAACAAGTATTATGGTAAGATGGTGTGCGTGTAAATGTTATTTTACCCCACTAATTTATCCCGATTGCTGTATTTTTATAATTCAGGCAGTCACAATGATTATATCTTTTTATAGAAAGGACTCTTATATACTTATGATATTATCCTGCAATAATATAAGCAAATCATTCGGAACAGACGTTATCATAAAGTCCTGTTCCTTTAATATTGAAGACCACGAAAAAGCTGCTATTATCGGTATCAACGGAGCCGGCAAGTCTACTCTTTTAAAGATAATCACAGGTCTTGAACCTGCTGATACAGGACTTGTCACTCTAGCCAAAGATAAAACTATTGGGTATCTTGCCCAGCAGCAGAACTTAGGCTCAGATAACACCATATACGATGAATTATTGTCTGTTAAGCAGTTCATACTTGATATGGAACAGGAGCTGCGTGATATTGAAAAGCGTATGAATACTGCCAAAGATGATGAGCTTGAAGCTCTTATGAAAAAATATTCTGACCTCAACCATAAGTTTGAGATGAACAACGGTTATGCATACAAAAGTGAGATTACCGGCGTTCTTAAAGGTCTTGGTTTTAAGGAGGCTGATTTTTCACTTAATGTAAACACATTATCCGGCGGTCAGAAGACAAGAGTTGCACTCGGAAAGCTTCTTCTTGCAAAGCCTGATATTATCCTTCTTGATGAGCCTACCAACCATCTTGATATGGAGTCAATACGCTGGCTTGAAAACTATCTTCTTAACTATAACGGTGCTGTGCTTATCGTTGCCCACGACCGTTATTTCCTTGATAAGATAGTAACTAAGATTATCGAGCTTGATAACGGCGAGGCTACTGTATTTTCAGGCAATTATACTGATTACGCTTCTAAGAAAGCCATATTGAGAAATATGAAGCTTAAGGAATACCTAAACCAGCAAAGAGAGATAAAGCATCAGGAGGAGGTTATAACAAAGCTTAAGCAGTTTAACCGTGAAAAATCGATTAAAAGGGCTGAAAGCCGTGAAAAAATGCTTGATAAGATAGAACTTGTCGATAAACCTCAGGAATTAAACGACAAAATGAATATAAAGCTTGAACCTAACGTAGTCAGCGGTAATGATGTTCTGACTATCAGGGAACTTTCCAAAAGCTTTGACGGCGTAACACTCTTTGACAATATTGACATTGACATAAAGCGTGGTGAACGCGTTGCCCTTATCGGTAATAACGGAACTGGCAAGACTACCATACTTAAGCTCATAAACGGAATAATAGAGCCGGACTCCGGTTCTATATATCTTGGTGCCAAGGTCAATATCGGCTACTACGATCAGGAACACCACGTTCTTGACCCTGACAAGACCATATTTGATGAAATAAGAGACTCTTATCCTGACCTTAATAATACCCAGATTCGTAATACTTTAGCCGCATTTTTATTTACAAACGAAGATGTATTTAAGTATATACGTGACTTAAGCGGTGGCGAGCGTGGACGTGTATCCCTTGCGAAGCTTATGCTCTCTAACGCGAACTTCCTTATACTCGATGAGCCTACCAACCATCTTGATATTGTTTCAAAGGAAATTCTTGAAAATGCACTCAATAATTACACCGGAACTGTTTTTTATGTCTCACATGACAGATATTTTATCAACACAACAGCCACAAGAATTATTGAACTTACAGGGCATACAATTGTAAATTATATCGGCAATTACGATTATTATATCGAAAAAAAGGATATACTTACACCAAAAGCACTTACTGATGCTACAGCTGCCATTAATGACAGCATGGCGTCATCAGCCTGTCAGACACCGTCATCAACACAGGGGTCTTCAAAGGCAGAATGGCAGCAGTCAAAAGAAGAAGCTGCAAGACTTAAAAAACTTAAAAATGAGCTGAAACGCACGGAAGACAAAATCAGCCAGACTGAAGAACGCATCAGTGCAATTGATGAAGAATATAACAATCCTGATATTGCAAGCGACACAGCAAAACTTGTCGAACTTCACAATGAACACACTTCTCTCTCGGAAATGCTTGATGAATTGTACGAAAAATGGGAAGAGCTATCCGAAGAACTTATTGACAAATAAGTCCTTATGGAGTATAAAAAAGTATAATATATTTTTATCTAAGGAGGATGTTCCTATAATGAACAAAACAGAATTAGTATCTGCTATCGCAGAAAAATCTGAATTATCAAAGAAGGATGCTGAAAAGGCATTAAACGCTTTTATTGAGGCCGTGACAGATGAATTAAAGAATGGCTCAAAAGTACAGCTCGTAGGTTTTGGTACATTTGAGACTTCTGACAGAGCAGCAAGAACAGGCAAGAATCCACAGACAGGTGCTGAGATTAAGATTGCTGCATGCAAGGCTCCTAAGTTTAAGGCTGGTAAGGCTTTAAAGGATTCTGTAAACGCTTAATCATATAGTATAATCTATAATAAGCAAGATTTAAGACCATGATGTGTTTGCATTTTCTAATATGCTCTCCCAGCATGGTCTTATATTTTTGCAGCATACAGGCAAAGTCCGCCACTTTGCCATTTAATAAATATAAAATGGAGAATATCTGCAATGGAAATCGAAAAAAAATATCTTGTATCGGAACTTCCTGACAATCTGCCACAATACAAATGCCGTAAAATCGAGCAGGGTTATCTTTCATCCTCTCCTGTTGTACGTGTCAGAATGGACAACGACGAATATTATCTTACATACAAGGGAAAAGGTTTACTCGCAAGAGAAGAATATAATCTTCCTCTCACAAAAGAATCATATGAACATCTTATCAAAAAGGCTGATGGCAATATAATAACGAAAAAACGGTATGAAATTCCTGATAACAGCGGACATACTATTGAGCTTGATATATTTGAAGGTGTTTTTAGCGGAACAATCCTTGCCGAAGTTGAATTTGATTCTGTTGAAGAAGCCGAAAGCTACAATCCACCGGCATGGTTTAAAGAAGACGTAACAATGAACAAAATGTATCATAACAGTAATATGAGCATGCTTGATGTAAGCCATATTAATACTGGAAACGGAGAGTAAAATGAAACCTTTTATTGATAAAGAGTATATTAAAACAACTTTGCAGAGACTGCGTCTTGCCATCCTTACTCTCATAAAGTGGATGTTATGCTCGATTGCATCAGGTATTGTAATCGGTCTTATAGGAGCTTTTTTCCATTCACTCCTTGACTTGGCCGCCGAAATAAGGACTGCACATCCATGGATACTGTTTTTGCTTCCAATATCAGGTATTATCATAGTTTTTATATACCGCCTTTCCGGATGTAAAAGCAGTAAAGGCACAAACCTTGTTATAACAGCTATTCAGTCCAACGAAGAAGTTCCGCTAAAAATGACACCTTTAATTATTGTATCGACAATCCTTACTCACCTATGCGGTGGTTCAGCAGGACGAGAAGGTGCAGCACTTCAGGTCGGCGGTTCTTTAGGCAACGCTTTTGCAAAGCTATTTAACTTTGATGACAAAGACACTCGAATAATGATAATGTGCGGAATGAGTGCATGCTTCTCTGCACTTTTCGGAACTCCTGTAGCCGCAGCTGTTTTTTCAATGGAAGTTATCAGCGTCGGCATAATGTATTATGCAGCACTCGTTCCATGTACTGTTGCTGCACTTATAGCAAGCAGCATTTCCTCAATGTCAGGCCTTGCCGCCACACATTTTACTGTAGGAGAAATCCCTCAGTTGGGTATTCCTAATGGTATAAAATTTTTCATCCTGTCACTCATCTTTGCAGTAGCAAGCATACTTTTATGTGTTGTTTTGCACAAAACCTCACATTTTTTCACTGCTCATTTTGAAAACCAGTACGTTCGTATCATAGTTGCAGCCGTGTTGGTTATTATTATGAGATTTTTATTCGGCACTACTGATTATCTTGGTGCCGGTACAGACATAATTGCACGCAGCTTTGTCGAACAGAGTGCATGGTATGTATTCCTTTTGAAAATGATTTTTACAGCTGTCACTCTTGGCGGCGGATTTAAAGGCGGCGAAATTGTTCCTACACTTTTTGTCGGTGCTACACTTGGAAGCTTCCTCGCTCCGATATTCGGACTTCCTACAGGCATATGTGCTGCATGCGGCATGGTTGCAGTATTCTGCGGCGTAACTAACTGCCCTCTCACATCTCTGCTTCTCTCAATAGAGATGTTTGGCAGCGAAAGTCTGAAATACTGCCTGTTATGTATTGCTTTAAGCTATCTGCTCTCAGGTTATTATAGTCTCTATAACAGCCAGAAAATCATGTATTCAAAATACAGAACCGAATTCATTAACAGACATTCTTCTTAAAATAACATAAATCACTTCTTTAGTGCATTATAAAAAACCGGTATCAGACATTATCGATTTTCATCTTTTGTCTGATACCGGCTTTTATTTAATTTGTTTATTCCGACTGAAAACAATCTATTTATTCCGCATAAAAATTGTCATCCGGCATACTGCCGCCCACTGATGAAGGGTTTGACTCATAAAGTATTGTAAGATACTGATTTATGCGTGTTTTCATTTCATTTGACTTGATAAATGTGATATTACAATATGGAATTGCTTTCTTGGCAACTGCCGCTTTAAATATACCAAATTCCTCAACATATTCTGCTGCTGTATCAACATTTGAATTTACAAAATCAACTGAATTTTCATACTCTTCCATAAATTTGGCAACTGCTGCTTTATTCTTTTCATAATAATCTGCATTAACAGCTATAACTCCGGTAACAACAGTGCTTCCGTCTGTTGAAAGATTTTCCCATTCTTTTGTTACATCAAGTGCAATTCTTACATCGCTGTTTGCCGCCATAACAGTTGTAACATATGGCTGCGGAAGCATTGCAACTGCACCTGAATCTGATGAAGCAAGCATTGCTGCTGCCTCTGAAGCCTCTGACTTAAATTCAATATTCACATCTTTTTCAGCATCAAGCCCTGCCTTTTTCAAAAGATATTTAAGTGTATACTCCGGTGTTGTACCTTTTCCTGTTGTATAAATTGTTTTTCCTTTTAAATCAGCTACATTCTGCACCGTGTTTCCTTTTTCGACGATATAAAGCACACCGAGTGTATTTATGCCAAGCACCTTGATTTTGCCATTGCTTTTGTTGTAAAGTGTTGCAGCCGCATTACAAGGCAATGCTGCTATCTGCACATCTCCTTTTATCAGAAGCGAACTGAATTCGTCAGCAGATGCGGCAATCTTAAAATCATAATTATTGGCTGTCTTTTTTTCTTTTGAATCTTCCATAAGCTTAACCATTCCAATCGCTGTAGGTCCCTTCAAGGCAGCAACTGTAATATCTTTTGTTTCATAGCTCTGTGTCTGTGATTGTGTCACATCACTGTTGTCTGCATCTCTTTTACCGTCAGAAGGCATCCGGCACGCAGTAAGCCCAAGTGCCATTACCATACATAAAATCAATGCCATGAGTTTCTTTTTCATTTTCTCTTTCTCCTTTTCAACTTCCCTATTTTATTTCCACTCCGTAACAACAAACTGAATAGTCTTTTTCCCATTAAATTCATTGATGGATGGATAATAAACAATTGAAATATTCTGCTCCCTCTTTGGAACATTCATGCTGTCAGCACGAAACATTATAGCATCATACGAATATGCATTTGCATCTTCCAGCACCATTTTTAAAACATTCCTGTTTTTTCCTATTATTGAAGCCTGTCTTACCCTAAGATTCTTATCTGCAAATACAGGTTTTTCATTTCCTTTGCCAAATGGTTCCAAAAGCTTTAACTGCTCAATAAGCGGAAATCCTGCATAACCCAGAGGCATTGGAACATCTATCCATGTAACAGGTGTAAGCTGCTCTTTTGTAAGTTTCTGGTTATGATTAAGCTGCCACCTGAATTCATCAATATTTTCTTTGTCAAGTGATATTCCTGCCGCCATCGGATGACCTCCGAATTTATTTAAAAGATAACCACATCTTGTTATCTCCTCAAACATATTGTAGCCCTCTATGGAACGGCCTGAACCTTTTGCTCCCTCAGCTGCATCAGTTATAACAAACGTCGGTCTGTAAAAATATTCTTTCACTCTTCCGGCGATTATTCCGGCAACACTCTCATGACACTCCGGAAGATACACAACTAAAACATTATCATTGATAAGTTCCGTATTTTCCACCATATCAATAGCTTTTGCAGCTTCTTTTTCTGTCATATCCTTACGTTCTTCATTAAGTGAGCGTAACTTTTCTGCCTTGACTCTGGCTTCGCCTGGATTTTCTTCCATAAGGAGGCTTACCGCATGCCTTGCTGTTTCAAGGCGTCCGCCAGCATTAAGACATGGGCCTATAACGAAACCAATATGATATGATGAAAGAGAGGCTATATCAATCTGACATGCATCTGCCAAAGCACGTATTCCTGTATTTTTCGTGTTTTTCAGTGTTGAAAGTCCAAATTTCACAAGAATCCTGTTTTCATCTTCAAGGTCAACCACATCTCCGATTGTGGCAATAGCTGCGAGCTGCCTGTATTCATTTAAGTCTTCCGGATTAAGATTAAGACGCTCATAAATAATCTCTATGAGTTTGTATGCAACTGTTGCACCACAGAGCATTTTAAAAGGATACTTACACTCTTTCTGCTTTGGATTAACTATCGCATCTGCGTCAGATTCCAGAAATACTTTTTCTCCATTTTCTTCCTTAAAAGGTATATCGTGATGGTCTGTTACAATCACTGTCATGTTATTGTCTTTAGCATAATTTATCTGTGGTATTGCTGCAATTCCATTATCACATGTCACAATTGTATCTATGCCATCTTCAATAGCATGATTAATAATATTTTCATTAATTCCATATCCGTCAGCTATTCTGTCAGGCACTGTGTAATCTACATCTGCTCCTGCTCTTTTAAGACCCTTTAATAATATCGTAACAGAACATACGCCGTCAATATCATAATCTCCAACTATTCTTATATGTTTTCTATGATTTATTTTGTCAATAATAATATCCGCCGCTTTGTCTGCATCCTTTAATAAATGTGCATCATGCATACTTGATATATCTCCGCCAAGATACATATCAATCTCTTCATTCGTGCATACATCACGGTTTCTTATAATTCTGGCTATAACCTGGTCAATTCCATATCTGGCCGCAATTGCTTTAAAGTCAGCCTTTTTGGCATAAACCATCCATTTACTCATAATTTTTCTCCATAAAAGAAAAGGGAGAGCAAGCTCCCCCCTTTCAATAATCACTCAATATTCCAATTGAATATACTTTTTAAACCTGTGAGCCATCTTCGCCAATAGCAGCTTTTTTCTTCTTTTCTTCCTTTGCTGCTTCCTCAGCCTGTGCTCCGATTTTCTTACCGCCAAGAACATACCATAATGCACTTGTAATACATACTGATGAATATGCACCGGCAATTACACCAACCATAAGTGGAAGTGCAAATTCTCTTACTGATGTCACGCCAAAAATAAATAATGAAAGAAGCATGATAAATGTTGTAAGAGATGAATTGAATGTTCTTGTAAATGTATTACCAATTGCCTCATTTACAAGCTCAGCAATATTAGTCTTTCTGTTAGCATTCTTTAAGCTTTCTCTGATTCTGTCGAAAATGACAATTGTACTGTTGATTGAATAACCAACAATAGTAAGCATACATGCAATAAATGTTGTACCTACCTGAACTCTTGCAAGGGCATAGAATGCAAGTACAACAAGACAGTCATGAACAAGTGCGATAACTGCAGCAAGTGCAAATTTGATATCCCTGAATCTGATAAAGATATAAATAAGCATGCAGATTGTTGCAATAATAACTGAAATAAATGCACTCTGCTTCATTGTAGCACTAACTGAAGAACCGATTGTATCTGATTCAACAATTGTTCCATCCTGAATAGGGAACTTAGCTTTTACAGCTTCTTCCGCTGCTTCTCTCTGGTCAAGTGTGAGATCTGTTGTCTTAAATGTTACTTTTGTGCTGTCTTTAACTTTCTGCTGCTGTACTTCTGTAATACCGGCAGCCTGTCTGATTACAGGAATAATTTCATTTTCAATCTGTTCCTGTGAATATTCCTGCTGGAATGTGTAAGTAGTTGTTGTACCACCTACGAATTCAAGACTGTAATTAAGAGCTCTGTTTCCTGATGCCTTAAATCCTGCCATACCGATAAAACCAGCAAGAATAACTACTGCAGAACCGATAAAACACCATTTTCTGATACCAAGGAAATTAAACTTCTTAGTATGAATAGTTCTTCCGTACCATTTTACATCTGTAATACCAAAGTTGTAGAAAAGCTTCATGATTACTCTTGTGATTACAAGTGCTGTAAACATTGATACAACAATACCAAGAGCAAGTGTCATGGCAAATCCCTTGATAGGACCAGTACCAAATATGTAGAGAACTACTGCTGCAATAAGAGTTGTTATATTACCATCAACAATTGCTGATGTAGCTTTTGAATAACCTGCCTGAATAGCCGACTCAACGCTTCTTCCTGCACCGATTTCCTCACGTATTCTTGAATAGATAACTACGTTGGCATCCACAGCCATACCTATACCAAGAATAATACCTGCAAGACCCGGAAGTGTAAGTGTTATATCATATACGCTTACGAGTACAAGTACAAGTGCTGTGTAAATCCATAATGCAAGTGTTGCAACAACACCAGGAATTCTATACGAAACAATCATAAAAATGCAAAGTACAATAAGACCGATTGCAGCTGCAATAACACTTGTACGGATTGCATTATGTCCGAGCTGTGCAGCAACTACATTAGAACTTACCTCGTTAAGTGTAAGAGGAATTGAACCTATTCTTATGAATACTGCAAGATTATCAGCTGATTCAAATGATTCCATATTTGTAATAGAAGCTGTTCCGCCTGAAATTACAGACTCAACTGTCGGATAGCTTATTACCTGTCCATCATAAACAATATAGATAATCTTATTAAGGTTATCTCTTGTTGCCTGTTCAAACTTTGCTGCTCCATCATCAGTAAATGTAAGCTGAACACCAAATGATGTTGATGATGATGAGCTTGTATCTGTATAAGCCTGTGCTCCCTTTACATCAGAACCTGTAAGGAGTGGCGTATATTCCTCTCCCTTTGACCATGCTGTATATCCTGTACTGTCAAGAAATTCCAAAGAACCAGGTGTACCGAGCTCTTCAAGAATTGCATTAGCATCTGTAACACCAGGAATCTCAACTGTTATTCTCTTGTCGCCTGCTTCGTAAACCTGTGATTCTGTACTCTTACCCTCCACACGTTTTTCAAGCTTTGCGATTGTATCTTTGATATCCTGACTGCTTGGATTGTCCTCCTGTATTTCATAAGTAATACTTACACCACCGGCAAGGTCAAGTCCAAGATTAATATCTTTGGCACTTCCTGAACCATTTTCGTCAATACCGAAAACAGAAATCAGTGTAAAGCCGATAATCATAGCGAGTATCACAATTGAATACACTATTTTTTTAGCTTTGCTGTACTTCATTTTTTTAGTAAAACTCCCTTCTTTTTTAGTCATTTGCGAGTGCTGCTTTAATCATAATAGCACACTCAATTCTTTTTCTCTGTAAGTCACAGCCGATGTCATATGCATCGTTAATATTCCCATGGAAATTGTAAGAATTTGCAGCACACCCACCACTACAATAAAACTTAGCGAAACAATTCTTACACTTTTCCTTAGAATAAACATTACTATTCTTAAACATATCGCGTATATCTGTTCTGGTAATACCATCATCCACATTCCCCATAAGGAAATCTTCATTTCCTACAAACTGATGACATGGATAAAAATCGCCCCATGGAGTCACCGCAAGATATTCGCATCCTGAACCACATCCTGAAAGTCTTTTTGCAACACATGGTCCGCCGTTTAAGTCTATCATAAAATGGAAAAAGTTAAATCCGTTACCGGCCTTTTTACGCTTTACAAGCTCTTTTGCAAGTAAATCGTACTGTTCACATATAAAAGGTACATCTTCCGGTCTTATCGCATAATCATCTGTAGGCTGTGCTACAACAGGCTCCACCGAAATCTGTTCAAATCCTTCATCAGCAAGATGAAGAACATCATTTGCAAAATCAAGATTATTATGTGTAAATGTACCTCTTACATAATAATTATTCTGGTTTCTGCTCTCTGCTACCTTCTTAAACTTAGGCATTATAATATCATATGAACTGCCATGTCCGTTTCTTGTAGGGCGCATTAAATCATTAATTTCCTTACGTCCGTCAATACTTAAAACAATATTTCCCATCTCTTTATTGGCAAATTCAAGAATATCATCATCAAGAAGAATTCCATTAGTTGTAAGCGTAAATCTGAACTTTTTATTATTAGCCTCTTCAAGACTTCTTCCATACTCTACAAGCTGCTTTACAACCTCAAAGTTCATTGTAGGCTCGCCGCCAAAGAAATCAACTTCAAGATTGCGTCTTGAACCCGAATTAGCAACTAAAAAGTCAAGTGCTTTCTTGCCGACTTCAAAGCTCATCATAGCTCTTCTTCCATGATATTCTCCCTCTTCGGCAAAACAATACTTACAGGCAAGATTACAGTCATGTGCAATGTGCAGACATAATGCCTTTACAACTGTAGGTCTGTCCTTAAATGAATCTATATATGGTTCATAAATATCTTCTGTAAAGAGCTGTCCATCTTCTTTTAACTGCTCTATCTCATTATATGCTTCACGCACATCACTTTCAGGATACTTATTCTCCAGAAGTTCTATGATTTCATCCAATGAATGGTTCTCATACTGTTCAATAATATCGTATACCATATCATCTACAACATGAACCGAACCACTGTTTACATCAAGAACAATATTATATCCGTTATTTTTATACTGGTGTACCATTTGTTCTCCGTTCCTGTCCAAATCTTTTTTAAAGAAAATAAGAGCGTGTCGAAAATGCTTAACACGCTCTCCTTTTCTACTGATTACTGCTGTAACACAACAACTGTTACTTAGTTATTCTTATTCTCACAGCTCTGGTTGCCGACTGTACATGATGTCTTACATGCTGACTGGCATGATGTCTGACATTCGCCACATCCGCCATGCTTCATTGTATCTTTTAATACACGATTGCTGATTGTCTTAATATGCTTCACGACAATTCCTCCTTCTGTTTTTAAACTAGCGATAATTATAACATGTCCTTCTCTCTAAATCAAGCCCAAACTCCTAAGCACAAAAATCCACCCTGTCAATGTTATGCTTGAAAGAAGCGTTGTAAGAACAATAATGCTTGAAGAAAGAACACCATCATTATCCATATTCTTTGCCATTATATAACATGTTACTGTTGATGGAGAGGCAGTCATTATAAGAATTGCGACAAGTTCCTGATTTCTGAATCCCATCATAACTGCCACCGGTATAGCTATGGCCGCTATTCCTACCAATTTGATAAATGTTGCTATAAGCGTAGGTTTTATCTTCTTTATAGCCTTGCTGCCCTCAAATCCGGCACCGATACATATTAAAGCAACCGGGGTCGCTGTCTGGGCAACCGACTGAATCGTCTTCTGCATGATAACCGGCTGTTTAAGCCCTGCAACCGACGCAAGAAATCCAAGTACAATACCGATAATAATCGGATTTCTGGCTATATTAATACATGCTTTCTTTATATTTGATGCACTATCTTTTTCAGCTGCTTTGCCATCTGCATTCTCTGGTACTGCTTTAAATGTAAGAACAATAACAGAAAATATATTAAACAGCGGCACGGCAGCAACAATCATAAGAGGTGCCATTCCTGTGCTTGAATACATGCTCTGTATGAAAGCCATGCCAAGAATTGCCGCACTGCTTCTAAATGATGCCTGAACAAATGCCCCCTTCATAGATTCATCTTTCATAAAAATCTCTGTTAAAATCCATATTATTGAAAACATAAGAATTGTAACCACCATACAGTAAATCACAAACTTTGCATCAAACTGGCTTTTAAAATCTGTAGCTGACAAATCACGGAATAAAAGCACCGGAAGTGCCACCTTAAATACATATTTATTTGCTTTAGAAGCAAAATTGTCATCAATTATACCAAGCTGTTTTATAACCCATCCAAGTATCATGACAAGAAATATCGGAACAGTTGAATTAATGCTGTATATAAAACTATCCATATTATTTTCCTCTGTTTTTTATTATCTGTTGATATCAAGCCAGAAAGCATGATTTAAAGGCCCGCTGCCTTTTCCAAGATTAAGTCCGTCCTTTAAAGCACCTGATATATATTTCTTTGCATTTTCTACAGCAGATGCCATATCATTTTCCATTGCAAGATTACATGCTATCGCAGACGATAATG
>ENA-OOXM01002050-OOXM01002050.1-human-gut-metagenome-genome-assembly--contig:-NODE-2050-length-13754-cov-2.144317_pt1 | contig 13754 bp, 30 predicted proteins | sample MGYA00241589_ERZ501347 | MGnify/ENA primary metagenome ERZ501347 (study PRJEB25962, sample SAMEA2042832) | human gut metagenome | biome: human gut; feature: human-associated habitat; material: faeces...
GTATAAATATTTTGATTACTATTTTCTAGTCTTTTATTATCTTTAGCGTTATGAATACATTCTAAGATAAATAATATAATCCCAAAAGATACAAGCTCAATAATTTCTACGAACACCAAAAACTCAAGGCTATTGTTTAAACGTGAGCTATAACCTAAAATTACAAGCCCCAAAATTTCTGCGACCATTACAATCCCAAAAATTTCTAAAGCCATTAAAGAAGAAAACCCACTGTATATTATACCTATTATTGCAATCCCAATAAAAAAAGATAAAAATATTATTTCTCCGATTATTTCCTCTTTAGTTGCAATATTCATTCCTACACCCCAAAAATATAGTTCTACCATTATATAATTTCCCTTCCTTTATTTTCCTTTTATAATAAGAACCTATCTGCCAATAGTATTTATATTTTTACTAACTTTAATAGAAATAACCCTTATTACTCTATTAGTTGTGAATAATTTTGATTATATTTTACTGGTATGTATAATGTAATTCCATTTGGTTTATTATTTGTGAGTGTAAGTTTGAAATTATCACCTTCTATATATTTGCATTCATTTATTAAATTTGCAAAACTTTTTGTTTTGTAAGAGTTATCTTCTTTTGTTAAATAAGTTATTTCAATATTATCCTCATATGTTTTAAGATAGATGTCTTTCGAATAATCTATATCCTTAACTAGTTCATAAACATATTTATATGCTACTTTTTCACATGAATTTACTGAAATTGTACACATAATAAATATCAAACAACATGATATAATCGCATATTCTCCTAATCCTTTAGTTAAAAATATGTTAAGTAATATAATTATAATTAAAGCAACAATTCCGATTATTATAGATTTTTTTTGCTCATCAGCTATAGGTGCATATCCTACATCTATATCTAACTTATCATTACTGTTCGTAAACTCAATAGTAGTTTTTATATCTTCCTTGTATGTCTTATACGCTCTTGCATAATTTACATTTAAGAAAAATTCTTCAATTATACAAGCTACAAACACAAATATTAATATTCCACCTATAAGTTTTAATTCAAATGGCCATTTTTCATCCATATTTGTAATTTCCCTTCTTTTTGTGATAGTATTATGTATTTTTCTATTTATTTTCCTGTTTACATAAAGATAATAATAAAATTTTAAAAGACAAAGACAAAGCAATAAGTATTACTAACCCTAAGTTCTGGCTTCCTCTTTGATACAATATTATCCCTGTAACCGCCACAGATACACTTAACAAAATAAAAACAGTCATAACAATGATAATTAATACTTTTTTGCTTTTCATAAAAAATCTCCTTTTATACTTTCATTAAAAATATATTACATCCTTAGAACCACAATCAGGACAAATAGGATTATCGAAAAATTTATCCCATTCATCTTTTATAATACCTTTTTGTTCTAATTCTTGTAATTCATCTTCTGTTATTGTATTTATTTTATTCTCATAAGGAGTCCCTTTTAAATCTTCTTTTTCAAGCCAAGCTCTTAGAGAATTTTCTGAATGACATTTTTTACAAATAACTGTTAGCATCATATAGCTATATCTCCTTTTTAATTAACACCACATTTATTATTTTCATCAACCATTTTTATTTATATCTTTTAATTCAAATTGCAAATCATCACATATAGATTTATGTAAATATTCATCACAGTTTATATTATTACAGTAATTTGCTATTTTTTATTATTATGGACTTATACCTCTAATTACTTATCAAATTTAATTTTAATATCAATAACTCTATCTTTCTGATATGAATATGTAATTATTATATAATCATCTATATTTGTATCATCATACATAGCTGATGATACTCTTAACTCTTTTCCATCATCAAACAATAAATAATACCGTCTTGATGAAACAACAGCATTTCCAGTATAAGCGAAAGAGTTTTCCTCTCTTTTATCAACTACCTGTATAACGCAGTCTTCATATGTGATAGGATATTTCTTTATAGACCACAAATACATACTCATAAAAATTCCTATAATTAAAATTCCTGCTAAAATCATTGACATTAGTTTAATGTTACTTATTATATTTTTTCTGCATTCTTTACATAATTTTCCTTTATTAGTTTCTGCAAGTAAACATCCGCACTTTTTACATCTTCTATTTGTATCTTCCATTATATTACCTAGCTTTCTATCACTATTCTTTTAACTAATATGGCATCATTATCATCATCTATATTATGCAAAATCAATTTACTATTGCTACCTTTCATATAATTCATTTTTAATTCTATTATTTCATCATCAAATGATAATATAAATTTGTCATCTGTAATTTTATATTCTTTTTTATACTCTTTACCTATTTCTACTAAATAATAAGAAAGGCTTAAAAAATCTGAATGTGGATAAAATACTTTAAGAGTATTCTCATATAGAAATATAAACAAAGTACGACCTTTTACTTCCGTCCACCATATACTCTTGTTTTTATCGTTATTGTATTTCACATATTTTTTTACAGTTTCATAATATGATGAACTTAACTGTTTAAATCTGAAAGCTTCTACTTGGTTTTCGCTCCTACTATTACTACTGCCACTATGTAATAACATACTACCAATTCCTAATCCAAATAAAAATTCTAACATTGCATTTATCCTTTCTGATAATCCTACCATTCAGCATTAATTACATCATCTATATATGCATCTGGTATCTTTTGTAAAACCAGGCCACATTTAGGACATACATAATATTGTGGCATAAATGAAAATGTTTTATTTATTTTGCGTTTACAAATTACATAGTCTTTTTCTACAGAATAATCTATTACTAACTCATTATAATTTTCTCCACGTGAACCATATCCTCTCATATTAGGTTTATATACCATTTCTTTATCACAATATAAACATTTCATAATTTTCTCCTTTATCCTATTCTACAGATATTACCTTAACATCATTATTATCAGCTACATTAATAATTTTTAAAACATTCATCATACTGTTATAATCATATTTGTATGTAACATCATTTACTTTGAAATAACCATTTGTTTTAGAATTATTATCTATAAACTCTATATTTTCATAGTTATCATAAAGTATGGTTCTTATTTTATCCCTATCCTTTTGTATTGTCATAGTATTTAATGTTAATGAAAAACAAATAGTAAAAACAATAATAGCTATAAACGATATTACTAAATAATAACTAAATTTTGTCATAGGTTTATAATCAAAATAAAAACGTGCATCTTCCATTTTCCATACAAAAAATATTGTTAAAAGAAAAGATACAATCATTCCAATTAAAAATATTATAAGTAATATATTATACATTTTCTAATTTTCCTTTTTCTTAATAATCCAAGCTATCTATTAAGGACAATATCTTTTCCTTTAAATCAAATGCAGTATCTCTACATTCTTCAATAGTATTTTCTAATGTATTAATACAATCATCTTTCTCATTTAATTCTTCTTCATAACCCTCACATTGTTCTTCAAGTTCTTTATTATTTAAAGACTTTTCTCTTATAATATCTGCAAGTTCTGGACTTAAAAACTGTTCTACAATATTACAACAATCCTCTATAGTTTCTGCTCTATGCCAGTCCCCATTAATCATTATCATAGGCTATACCTCTCATATTTACTTCTTTGTACCCCATAGGCAAATATAATACTACTTCATATTTATCCCATTTCTTTTTTCGTTCTATTTTATTTAATTCTTTTTCTGCCTGCTTATTCATAAGAATGTTTTCCTTCCTTTTATTAAGAAATTTAATTTTCTTCTTCATCACAAACTTCCAGTATAAGTTTTACAATTCTACCATCTTTTCTTTTCCACTTATATCCAGTCTTAGTTTCGCCATCTTGCAATAAATTGAACAAATAGTCACGAACAGCCCATAAAACTTCGTCTGTTTTATCTTCCTTTTCAATCCATTCAGTTCCATTTTTATTAGTACGTCCAATATAAATTGTGTTTGTCAAATTTGATGTTTGACATTTAATATTATTTAACATATAAATTCCTCTCAATCTTTTACATCTCATGTTTCTTCTTCTACTTTTAAAATGGTTTCATACATGCTCATAAGCGGTACTCTTATACCAACAACAGTAATTTTGTATGTATGTCCTTCTTTCAGACTGCCTTGAATATTTGAACTGTTAAATTTGAATCTTAAAAATGTATCTGTATTCTCAAATACAACTGGTGTTCCATCAGGAGTATCTCCAAAAATAAGATATTTTGAGCTGGTATTTTCACCACTTCCAGATACAACTCTTTCCTTATCTGTTACAGTAATTATGTATGAATGGTCATTGAAATTAAACGGAATAGAAATTGCTATCGCAGTAATCATAAACATATCTAATATCATCATAAAAAATATCTGTCTCCATAAAGCCATTAGAAAACTTATCAAATCCTAATATATTAAATACATCTGTTATTAATAAATCCTTATCATAATTGATATTTTTACTAAAAAAATTAAATTCTTCTACTGTGTCTAAAATATCATTATATTTATTGCTTAAATTGTCAAATATTACTTTCACTAATGTTGCAAAAAAGAACATAAGACTAATACCTATAAAAAATATAAGTACAAAATCTTCTCCTATCTTATTACCTGAACTTAAACTATATATACTAAGGATTGCTAGACAAATAGTTAATCCAACAAATAATGTAAAGAGTATATTAAAAATATATCCATATTTTTTTGATTTTTTTAAACATTCTTCTTTTTTATTTTTTATGTCTTCTATATTTTTGAATATCACATTATAATATGAATTATTCCATAACTTGAATGACATATTAATATCTTCTAAGTTTTTATAACTATCATTCATAGTTTAATTACTCTCCTTGCTTTATTATATCTATATCATAGTGTCTTAAATTATTGTTTTCACTTATTGGAATGTATAACTTAGCAACACAATCCTCTTTAACTTCTAATTTAAAAAAGTCTTTATTCCAATAATAAGTATTAGCTAAAAAATACCCATTAACTAATATTCCTTCCTTATCAATATATTTATAATCTATACATTCATCCTTTGTATTAACTTCATTATATGGTATCTTTAAATTTATTTTAGATAATGATTTTATGTTATATATCTTAAATAAATTTATTGTATTTTTTTTATTTTCACTATCCCAAACAGAATACTCTTTTGTCTTATACTCATTAATTGTATATATATTAAAAAGGCAATAAATAGAAATTGTTAAAATTAAGATAGCTATTAATGAGTAAATACTATCAGTACCTTTATAAACGCTAATTAATATTGTTAATAATGAAGAAATTATTAAAGTAATGCATATACTGTAAGCAATTATTATTTCTCTTTTCTTTTTTGCTAAGAATTTTTCTTCATCCAGTAAATCATACGCAAATTTCATACACTCACTCCTTTTTTTAATATATTATAATAGTGTATTAAGGTTAAAAAAAAGACATCCCAAATTAATTGAATGTCTTACTTTTTTGTAGATTATGTATCTGCTTCAATATGAACTTCTATAATACTAGAAATTATACTTACAACAATAATAAGAATTATAGTTATAGAAAGTCCTGTCTTATCATCTGCAAACATTCCTGTCATCAAATAATAGATACTATCTATAATTGCAACATTAATTATTGATGTAATAATGCACCATAAAATAAAGTGATTTTTTATAAACTTTTTTATATTTATCTTTATATTCTTTTTCATTTTCTTATTTACTCCCTTTTATTTAAACATTGATAAAATTAAAAATAATATTGCGAATACCGTTACTCCTATTATTAAACCAAAAATTATTCTATAAATTATTCTATTATTAACACTATATGTATAATTTGATATATTATCAAGTATCATAATAGACATTATAAATACAAAAATAACAACCATAATTAATGACAAATTAAATAATATAGACAATATATTTTTCCTCCTTTCTTTATTATGTTTTACCGTATAGATGATGCAAGTATTAACATGGCTATAACCATAAATATACTAAAAAAATCCGCATTAGCTTCTCTAAGATTATAATTTTTTAAATTAAAAAAAAATGAAAAAGCAAGATAGACAACATAGACAACAATTAGAGCATTTATAATTTGCAACATTATAATTAATATATTCATTTTCTTATTCACCCCATTTTATATAAACATTGATAAAATTAAAAATAATACTATGAATACCGTTATTCCTATTACTATCACTAAACCAACACTTCTTATTCCATAAATATATATATAACTTGATAACATATCAAGTATCATACCAAACATCATAATAATACCCATAACTACACAAATAATAGCCATAATTATAAGCAAATTAACTAATATAGACAACATATTTTTTATTTTCCCTTCTTTATGATATTAATAGCTTTATGTTCATAATCCCTTATAACTAAAACATTGGTCTTGTATTCATACTCATAAATATTTTCATTATTATCTTTAAAATATCCTTCATTTATAGAACCATCACTTAAAATTTGTGCTTCTGGATAATTAGATATAATCATATTATTTATATTCACCCTTGTTTTGGCTGAAAAATAGAACATTATTAGTCCTATTATTAAAACAAATCCTATAAAAGCACTTGATATACAACTATAAGCTGTATCTTTTTCACTTTTATAATTTTTCACAACAAAGATAATACAAAGTATTATTTCTAAAAATGTTACAATAACTGACATTGTTTCTTTTACTGTAAAACCATTAAACATAACCTTCTCCTTTTACTTCGTTATAGGTATTGCTTTCATCCCACTAACTTCATTTACCTGTAGAACTCCATTATCACATTCAAAATAATATGTTTTTCCATCATAAACAAAATAGCCTTCATCATAGTTATTATTGATATTACTGATTATTTCAGCGTTTGGATAAGAGGCATTAATGGTATTTTTTATATTGTTAATAGCGTACTTATCGTAGTTAACAAATCCTAAAACTACAAAAAATACACTTACTACTCCTAATATTAATGGAACAATAATTCCTATAATACTTTCAAATTTATTAATCAACACCACTTCAGAATATATACTGATAACAAAAAATATTGCAGCTATAATAAAACATATACTAATTTTTAACATAATGCTTCCTTTCTTTTTTAATAATATTTTCCATCTATAATAGTTTCTAAATCTTCATCTATATCTTTTATATGTAGGTTATTATCTTCAATAAAAAATCTATATGTCTTACCTTCAGATATAAACTCACCATAGGAATTGTTTTTAATATTTATTTCTTTTGCTTCTGTATAATAATCTGTTATCGCAGTATAAATGTTTTTACTACTATTTTCTAATCTTTTATTATCTTCTACGTCTATAAAAAAATCTAAAGCAGTACCTAAACATATAGCTCCTAAACTTTCTAGTATTAAAAGACTAATGCATATAACATAGCCTTTATGTATTTCATCGTTTACAATATGTAAACAATGTAAACAAAATATTGTTATAAGTATTACGAATAGCAAAACAAGAAACATTACGCTAATTATAGTAGTTCTATTTCCAATATCTATCTCTACATTTCCAAAATACATATTATCTTCCTTCTTTTATTTTTATTTTCCTTTTGCAATAAGGACATACCTGCCAATCTAATATTCTTGAATCATATACTTCAGCGTGTCTTTTACTTACATATTCATTACTACTTTTCTTATACCACTTGCATTTTTTATCTTTCTTATATATTTTTTCAGAATTATAATTATATTTGTCTTTGTCTCTTCTTCTAAGTTCCATAGCTAAAAACTCTGGTAAGTTATCATATTCATCTCTTGGATTAAAACCAAAAACGTGATTAGAAGCATAATTATTTATATCATCATATCCAGCATCCATATTTTTATCCTTTCACAATATCTTTATATACTCAATTTTACATTTGTAATTTCTATAATTATCCATAAAATAAGCTAACAGCTCATCACTCTACACTAATCAAAATGTCCATAACTTGTCCCACTATTAGAAGTAGCTGTTCCTATATTGACATTTTCATTGCTATAACCTGTGAAGCCACAAGTAAAAACAACAGCAATTAATAAAAATAAACTTATATATTTCTTCAATCTCATATTTAATCCTTCTTCCTTTTGATTTTTCGTTTATACTATAATAGTGTAATAAAGTGTAAAAAAAGGTTAGATTTCTTCTGTAAAAATAAAAAAGCTGGTGTACATACTATATACATCAGCTCTGAATACTAAAAAGACACTATTTTTTTCTTAAGCTTATAAAATATACTTTCTTCAAATATATTATCAGAGTCCTTTTCTGTCTGCATCCTTACATCTTTAATATCACAATTATCCTCAACACTTAAAGAAGTAACTGCCACCCATTTAAAATCACCTATATGACGCACACAACAATCATCTTCTTTATTATATCTTTTTAATACTACATAAAAATCTCCATCAGGTATTTCACTATCTAAACAAAAAGAAAATTTTTTTATTCCATCTAAGAAAAAATAAAGAAAATTATAATCACATATATGATTAATTCCTACTTTGCATTTATCATTACAAGCCATACTTAAATTATTAATGTCTTTTATTTTTTTATCACAAGCTTCCATTTGAAATGAACTTCCTGCATATGATTTAAGTTCCTTTATATATTTAAAACTTAAAAGTATTATTAGAACAAATACCAACCCTAACACACATAATCCCACAATTATCTTTATATCAAAATACTCTGATAAACAATATATAAGAAAACCTAATAAAAAAATAATAATAATTAGTGACATACTACATAATTTTTCCAATACATCAATTCTTTCATACTTTTTATTATTATACCCACATACTCTTTTATGAGCTAATATACGCTCTTTGTCTTTTTCTTCGTCAAATATGATAGTTATTTTTCTATTATTATCATCTATCATTTTATATTTTTTTATAGTTTGCATATAAGATACTCCTATTTAATAGTCTTTCCCATCTATTGCTGTTATATTATTATCTTCTTTTAAAATATCTTTCACATACAATATATTATCTTTTACATAAAACTTATAAGCTACGCCTTGATTAGTAAAAGTGCCTGTATAATCATCTGCTATTTCATAATTTTCTATATCTTCATATTTATCATTTAAGGCTTTTAATATATTTTCCTTAGTCTTTCCTGGCTCTTTGGTAAAAAGCACACATAACAAAATTATCGAAGTTATTAGACATACAATTATCGCTGATAATGAAATTAACTGACACCTCATAGTAAAATCATTAGGTTCTTTATTATTAACTGATGTAATATATAATTTTAAGGTTAATATTCCTAAAACTCCTATTAAACCACTTGCTGCTAATATTATTCCCAAAACTCTTATTGGAGTGTCATTAGTAATTACAGTTCCAAAAAACAAACCTATCATTGTATAATTTTCCTTTCTTTATTTTTATTTATATATCACATAGGAAATGGGTAATCATCGTAATCTCTATTTTTAAGTTCCTCTGAGATTTCACCCATAGCTGTATTTATCGCTTTCTTTACATGTTTTTGTAGAGCAAAAATCTCATTTTTAAAGAATTTATAATCTTCTTTAATACCTTCAAGATAATCTAATGTTTTATTTAATTTATTTGTCGAAACGCTATCTCCTTCAAGAAAATCAGCAGCTCTATTTAAAGCTTTTATTCGTTTCTCTGTATCTAAAACATCCCCTGTAAAATCACGAATATTCTTGTCTAATCTTTCTATATCATTCTCTGCAAATTCTCTTAAAATCTTTGCTGCTTTACTATTCTTCATATCTTTTTCTCCCTTTATTTTGTTAGTATTTTAAAAATCTCATTCTTATCTGGTAATAATGTTTTATCTATTGTTTTCATTTTTTAGATTTTTGAAAACTACATCTTTCTTATCATTAGCAATAACTACATCCTTCTCTTCCTCTTTCTATTCCCTTTCCTTATTGAGATATATCCTCTATAAGTATCCTTCACAAACGTATCATCTTGATAACTACCAGTCATCTCCTACTAATACATCAAGCCCAGATGATATTTTATGTTTTTTATTAGTAAACTCATGATATCCTAACACATAAAAATCATCACAATAACTATCTCCATCTAAAGGAATAACTCTACCATTATTCCACTCAAATTCACCACAAAAACCAACAATATCCTTCTTTTCTTCTCCAATTTGTATCATATGTAACTGAACTACATCAAAATTCCTACCCTTAAATATTTCATTGAATTTAACTGGAATATTAAGAATGTTAAAATTTTTATATCTTTTTAAATTTTTAATTATCTTTTTTAATTCATTATCCATAGCTATTCCTCTTTCTTATATATAATAATGATTTGATAATTTTTTCCATCTATAGCTGTCATATATTTTTCTCTTTTCTTATTTTTTTACCTATAATATAATAGTGTATTAAGCATAAAAAAAAGAGCATTCTTTTATGAATACTCTTTCCCTTATTTTATATATTACAAAATAAAACAAATTAATAATTTCACATTCCTAATTCATAATTCTGAATTGATTTAATCTTCCCCATCATAAAACATCACTTCCCAAAATTTCTTCTGATTTATTTGAGGATTACTTCCTATCTTACTTACGATATATCCATTAAAAATATCATTAAATACAATATTACGTTCTTCTGGAGTAATAAAACCATTATCTCTTGCTGTATTAAGCCTTTCAATTACATCTAAAGCCCAATTCTCCCATTTATATGATTATTTAGGATTTATAGCATAATCTTTATTGAATTCTTATTGTAAGTCTTTTGGAAGTTTTTTAACAATTCGTTTTGTTTCATCTATCATATTCTTCTTCCTCACTTTTAGTATCATATTTCGTACTTTTTAATTTTTTTAGTGTCTCTTCTGCTTCGGATTTTGTAAGAAATACTGTTTTACCAACACTCGATATTGGATATCTTGTACCATTTGCAATCATAGCCAAAGGCATTAATTTACCGCTTTTATTAACTTTTATGCTAAATTCGGTCACTTTTATTGGTTCTATTTTCCAATTCTTTATGTCTTTATAATAACTGCCACTAAAGTAATATACAGTATCTCCCACTTTACAAGGTAATTTTAAAAGACTACCTGAATTTTTTAAAACTTGATATTCTTTAAGCTCTTTAAGCCATTCTGCAAGTTGTAAATGATATTGTGCTGTTATCGACATATAAAAGCTTGCTTCTTTTTGTTCAAAATTAATTGCATCATCAATATTCATTTTTATCTCCTATTAAATTTTTATCGTTCATATTCTTCTTTAGCATTTTCAGAAATATAATCTATATCTTTATTAACTGTTTTTACTATCTCTATTGCTTTGTTTAATTGTATTGCCTTATGTGTTTTATGAAACTTTATATTATTATCTCTTTTATATGACTTTTGAAAATTACTTGAATTTTCTTTTAGAGCTTCTACAACTCTATCAATATCATATGCAGTTTCAGCAGTTCTTACTAAGATAATCTTGATTTTATGGATTCACAAAGTAAACCAAAACTAAATAGATTTATTATTGTAGCAGGGTGGTAAGTCAGTTAAAAGAGTTCAATGCAACAATAACAATGTTTGGAAACTGGAGCAAATATATTTTAAATGCCTTTGCCTATACTTATTCAAATAGTTTTACAGAAGAAAGTAACATCAAAATTAAGGTTATTAAAAGAAATGGTTATGGTTTTCGCAATTTTAAAAATAGAATATTATTATCAACAATTTAATATATGCAAAGAAACCTAATGCTTACACACCAGGTTTCTTATAAGGAATTTGTCCCACACTCTTGACAAAGAGCCTTTATAAAAATTATCTGCTTGACATTCTGGAAGCTTTTTGCATACTTCTGCTTCGCATCGCATCATTCGCACTAATCTGAGAAGAAATTTCTCTATCAAGTTTTCGAAGCGATGCAACAGTAGGACGTCTGTTAGCTGGTACCTTTACAAGTTCTGCACTACCTCCGCTTTTTGCCATTTCTTTTGCTAAAATACTTCTTAAATTCATAGTTAATCACCTCTTAGTCGTACAAACGATAAAATATTAAATAGTCAAAATAATCTTTCCCATTTAATGTTATATTCATTAATAAGTTATAACTATCAATATCCGTTACAATATCTTTTGATAGCAATAATTCAGGATTATTTATTGTTTTTTCAAAAATATCTAATTTTTTCTTTGCTTCTATTAACTCAATACTCATAATTAGAACCTTCTTTTTTATTTTACTATTTATAATAGTGTAAAAATAGACAAAAAAACAGCCAGATTATATTTGTCTAGCTGTCTTTTTTAATAATATTTATTTATCTTTCTATATCCTCATTATCAATCAAACAATCTTTATATGGGTTAATTTCATTGTTGCTAAAATTTAAGTAAAATTGTGGACTTCTTTTGTTCAATGAAAACCCTTTCTGAAAAGCATTTAACATTTCTATTTTCTTTATATATCCTTGTTTAATATTATCCATATACACAATACTATATGGGTCTATTTTATATATGTCTTCCAATTCTTCTAATGTTGGTAACTTTGAAATATCTAATGCTTTTTTATTTTTGACCTGATTTAACATTTTTAATTCAGTTTTATAATATGATGTTATTGAAACATCAAAAACATTATTTTCATTATATCTTGTATTAAAAAACATTGAGTTACCTGTATCAAAATAAGGAGCTAAATCTATAAACCCTAAAGTTTCTGTATTTCTTCTTACCCCCAAATTTAGCAAATGTCTATCTGTATTTGTCATAATAAAATCAGAAAGTATCATATAATCTAAATAATCATAAACATATTCCTTTGATAACCCATGCTTAACACAAACATTTATAAAATGTTGATATTCAGAAAATTCATTTTCTTTCTTTTCCATATAACTAACATCTATTGCTGGAATAAATTCTAAATTTTCATTTGTAAAATTTTTAGAAATACAACCTATTCCTTCTCCCATAATTGTGGGTAAGTTTATTAATTCATATTCTGTACAAGTTCTTCCTTGTTTTTTATGAAGTAATGTCGCAAATACTTCATTTATACTTTGCTGATATGAATTTCCGTAGTTTCCTTTAACAAGATATCGTTCATTATCTTTTATTATCCATCGCTTTTGAAGCTCTCCTTGTGTTGTTGCACTAGGTAGAAATGGAGTCGCATTTTCAATATCGTTATATGAAAAATCTTTTTCAGCAAAATTATTAGTATATAAATTAACTTGCTCCCAAGTAAATCCTGAAGATATAGGTTTTACCCAATAACAATCTACTAGCGATAACCCAAGATTGTTTATCATATATTTTATATTACTTTCTCCACAAAGTAATTGATTACTCATTCTCTGATTTTTAGGAATCGCACGTCTTTCCCACCAGTTTGCTAACTGTTTCTTATCTAATGTTTTAATAGGACAAAGACTAACATCTGTTATATCCATATCTATTAAATTTCCTGTTTCATTATTTATTATAACAACACCAAAAGCATTATTCTTATGCATTAAATAAAACTGTTTAATATCATCCATTTTTTTCTTCCTTTATCATTTCTTGTATCAAATAATACTTTACTAATTGCTTTGCGCCTATTAATAATTCTTTATAATATAACGGATTATAAATCATATTATATTTTATTTTTAATTCTT
>ENA-OOXM01002057-OOXM01002057.1-human-gut-metagenome-genome-assembly--contig:-NODE-2057-length-13723-cov-1.580480_pt1 | contig 13723 bp, 20 predicted proteins | sample MGYA00241589_ERZ501347 | MGnify/ENA primary metagenome ERZ501347 (study PRJEB25962, sample SAMEA2042832) | human gut metagenome | biome: human gut; feature: human-associated habitat; material: faeces...
GGGTGATGCGCGGGTACGGCCACGACCATGTTCTCTTCATAGATCTCTTGGGTCATGAAGCCCGTGTCGGAGAGCGTGTTGGCGGTGACGGCCACATCAATCTGCCCCGAGCGAAGCTTGTTGAGCAGCTCAGAAGTGAAGTTCTCTTCAAGGAAGAGCGGCATTTTGGGCGTGGCAACGGTCATCGCACTGATGAGCTCAGGCAGAAGATAGGGCGCAATCGTATAAATCACGCCGAGGCGCAGCGGTCCCGAGAGCGGATCCTGACCGCTGTGGGCAATGTCGATGATGCGGCGGCTTTCTTCGAGTACCTTCTGGGCTTGAGCGATGACTTGAGAGCCGATGGGCGTGACGGCAATGTCGTTCGAACGACGTTCGAAGAGCGTGACGCCGAGTTCTTCTTCGAGCTTTTTGATAGCTACCGAGAGGGAAGGCTGGCTCACGCAGCAGCTTTCTGCGGCGCGGCCGAAGTGCCGCTCCCGCGCGACAGCGATAACGTATTTCAGTTCAGTGAGTGTCATGATGGAAATGTTGGGAAGGTGTAAAAAAATCAGTAGAGGCAATTAAGAAAACACTTGGCCCGTCAGGTAAAGCCGTGTGTATTTCAGGATTTACAGGTCCAGAGGTGTCAAGAGATGGAGCTACTGTTGCTAAGTCGATTTCATTTAAGAATCAACTTCAGAATACAGGAGCTATCTTTGTAAAAAATGCTGCCGCTCAAACAGAAAGATTAGCAGGTGATGGTACAAGTTCGACTTCACTATTAATCAAAGAAATGTGCGAAAAAGGACAGAAAGCATTACGGACTGGAGCTAATGTAAATGAGGTGAAATCTGGTATGCTTAAGGCCGGAAAATGGATGGCTGAGTATATCAAAAATAATTCAATTCCAGTAAATGATGATATGGAAAAGATCAGAAAAGTGGCAACTATTTCAGCCAATAATGATCCAGCCATTGGAAATCTGGTAGTTGAATGTATGGAGAAAGTTGGAATGCTTGGTATTATTACAGCTGATTTTTCTAGTGGTCTTGAAACTACTATTGATGTAACTACTGGAATGAAACTTGATCGTGGTTGGGCTTCTCCGCAATATGTTACAAATCCTACTGATGGAACTTGTGTAATGGAAGATCCTTATGTAATTGTAGTAGGAGAAAGATTATCTAGTGTGCAGCAAATTCTTCCGTTAATGGAACAGCTTGTACCTACTGGACGTCCATTCTTGTTTATAGTAGATGATATTGATGAAGTAGTAAATACAACTCTTGTCATGAATACTCTTCAAGGTGCAATTAGATGTTGTGTTGTGAAAGGTATTGATTTCGGAGATTCAAGGAAAAATATTATGGCAGATATTTCAATTTTAACTGGCGGTAAATATATTTCTCCTGAGAACGGATTATCAGTCACACAAGCAACAAAAGAGGATCTTGGAGTAGCTAAGAAAGTTGTAATTTCTAGAGATTCATGTATTATCTATGAAGGTGGTGGTGATTCTAAAGAGATTGCTGAAAGGGTAGAAATTCTTAGCACCAAACTTACAGATCCTGGAATATCAGATTATGATAAAACTAAATTTGCGAAACGAGTAGCAAATCTTAGTGGAGGTATTGCAGTAGTGAGAGCTGGAGGAGCTTCTGAAACTGAAAAACAGAACCTTAAACAAACTATTGAAGATTCTATTCTAGCATCTAAAAGTGCTATTGCTGAAGGATGTTCTTTAGGAAGTGGTTATATCTATTACAAAGGATCATTAGAAGTGAAGAAAGATAAGACATTCTGGAAATCTTTAGTTGGAGATGAAGTAGAGGGTGCAGAAATTGTATTCTCAAGTCTTCCAGTAATTCTTAAAACAATTGCAGACAATTCAGGAGTTTCTGGAGAAGTAGTTCTAGAAAAGGTTAAATCATCTAAACCAGGAATTGGATATAATGCTAAGACTCGAAAGTATGGTAATTTACTTGAGGAGGGGATCTTAGATAGTTCTAAATCTCTTCGAGTAGCTCTTGAAAATTCTATTTCAGCAGCGTCAATGATTCTCTTAATTGATTGTACAATCATTGATGATAATATTTCCGAAACTAAAATAGAAGGTTAATAAATAATAATATACTACACCTCATCCTGGTTTTGATATTTTATCCCAGGGTGGGGTTTCATTATTTTATGACAAAGATAATAATTAGTAATACCAATTCAGTTTCAATTGGATTTAGTGACGAATGGTTATATATGTCTTTAGCAGATGGTAGATATCAAGGTTATATATCTAGATTAGCATATCTTTATCGAGAAAAATATAGATCAGATACCTCAAAACTTCCAAATTTTGAGAAAATTTTAAAATTAATTAATTCTCAGGATTCTTTAAGAGGTTATAGGTTTGAAGCTAAAAGAGAGAAATTATTTTATACGATTACTCATGGAGATAATTATAAAAGGATTGGAGTGGAATTTGTTAATAAATTTTTAAAAAGTGATTTATACAATTTCAATGGAATTTCTTCTGAATCTGAGATATATTACTATAGAACAATTCAAGGAGCTTATGAATTAACCGACAAAATTTCTATAAATTTTCCTGATTTTATAGAAAATATATTATCAAAAACAAAAGATGATATGATCGATCGTTTTGGAATAAGTTATATTATAAATTACATGCTTAATACGCAGCCGAGAAAGCTTGATTTTCTAATTAATGAGGTTAAATAAAATAAAAAAATTATGAAAAAAGAAGATGATAACGACTTTCCTCTCTATGATGGGGAGGAAGGAAATATTAATTTTGATGAACAAGAAGATGATTTCGATTTTGAGCCGGAAGATTTACCAGATTGTCCACTTACTGATTTAGTTATTAGTAATATGATGATGTCTAAACCTTTCGGAATGCACTGGGATTATGATAAGATGAAAGAATTTTTAGTAAAACTTGGATATAAGATAATTACTAGATATTCTGATCGTCGAGAAGTTGAATATGAAGTTGCAATAAAACCTAACTCATCTTTTATACCAGAAGATGACTTTAGTAATATTAAAGAAATGTTTGACTTAGAAGTCCAAGATATAATGATTGGATGGCTATTAAAAAATAAATAAATTTATGTGTGTTACAAATAATATTACAGAAAAATCATTAGAAAAATGGAAAGACCTTATTCTTGCATGTAAAAACTATTATATTGATTCAGTACCTACCGGAATGGATGATGCTGTATATGATATGTTAGAAGCTAGAGCAGCGCAAGAAGATGGATTTTTTGTCAGAGATTATGTTTATCAAACATACTTAAAAGGAACTAAGACAAAAAATTCTTATATAGAAAAAATTAAAAAGAAAAAAGTTGAAGAAAAAACTATGTTAAGTGCTCTTTCAGAGTTTATGAATGAAAACTCTGGAAAATACTGTGATCTAAAGTATGATGGATCTAGTATAGCAATTTATTTAGATTCTTCAACTGGTATTCCAAAAAGAATAGTTACAGTCGGAAATTTAAATTTGGATAACTATGGGGTAGATCAAACTTGGAAATTAATAAACTTCCTTCCAAAAAGATTTCCGAAAGGTATAGTAGCAATTCAGGCAGAGGCATTAGTTGACATTAATCGACTTTCTGATACTGATCCTGAAACTGCTAGACAAAGAGCCAATGGACTAATAAATTCTAAGTATTGTGAATCTGAGGTAAATAATTTATTAACTCTTAGAGCTTATAGATATTATACTGATGATTCAATAGAAGGACAAATACTAAGAAAAACAGACTATCGTGAAGTTTTAAAAATGTTTGAAACTGTATGTTCAAAAACTGATGGACATATCTTATTTTCCCCTGCCGATGTATGGACTATAGAAGAACTTATGAGCGCCGGAAATAAAGAATATACAGAAACAGATAAAACAGTTACTTCAACTGGTTACTTCTTAAATGATGGTTGGGTAGTATATGATGAATTTGGAATATGTCTCGGCGCCTTAAAATTTGCTGGTGCTGGATCAGGAACTGAAGCTTTAAAAACTACAGTAAGAGGTATACAATGGAATTCTCAAGTAGCTAAAGGAAAAGATTCTTGGTCAGCTAATATTCTAATCGATCCAATTCAAGTAAAAGGATGTACAGTAAGAAAACCAAGTGCTGGAAGTGTGGGAAAAATGGTAAAAAAGAAAATTACCCCTGGAGCAATAGTAAGTATTATTATGGCTAATTCAACTATTCCAATGGTAGGGGATTCTTTTACTGAAGGTAATGGAGATTTTATGTGGCCAACTTGTAGCTGTGGTTATAATATGTCAGAAAAAGATGTTTATGGAAGTCTTTTGAAATGTGGAAATCCTATGTGTACTGAAAGACTAGATCGAATGAATAATTATATAGGATCTCTTAGTAATATTAAACAACAACTAGATCTTAATAAATTACTTGTTATAGATCGATTTAAGTGGGAAAGTACTAGGATTAATATAGATCAATTGTTGGGAAGTGTTGAAAGAAATGATCCTAATAGTTACTATAATCAATTAAGATCTTACCTTAAAACAGATTTACAAGTGAGAAATTTAGATTTAGTTTGGAAAGCAAGTTATACAATCTTAAGAAGTTATTATGAAAAGTCTATTGGAATTTAAACAAGAAGCAATAATTGTAGAAAAACCAAAAGAAGAATGGAATAGACTTTATCTTGAACTCTTAGACTTAATAAAATCTTGGGGCTTGGAAGATAAAGTTAACTCTTTTAAGTATGAATGGAAAGGATCAGGAAACTCATTTAATAAATTATTCGAATTATCTTTTCTTCGAGAATTAATATTTTACGTACTCGATATAGATTGGAGAGATCCAATTTGGGGAGATATATTTGATATTGAAAGGATAAGTAGTACTCCTAAATCCTATCACGGTTCAGGAAATGATATTACTATTGAAACTTACCTATTTCAACTTGAAGATAAATCAAAGGTATTAAATAGTCTTAATGGAAATTGGGTATTTGATCATTATAAAGAAGTGAAAGATTTTATGGATCAATATAATGATAAATATTTAAAACTGTTTGAAATTAAGAGATTATTTCCATTAGAAGTAGAGATAGAAAATGTTTGATTTAGAGCAAAGAAAAAATTATATAAAAACAAGAAATGATACAGATTATACTGATACAGTGAAAGCAGTATATAAAATCTTAGTATCTAAATATTCCTACCGAGCAAGAATTTCAGATATTTTTCAACTCCTTAAGGATGCATTTGGAATTAATGAATTTATTATTCTTGATTATCAGCAAATGAATAATGCACCCTTCGAATCTTGGTTAGTTGATCAGTATATATCTTGGAAAAATGGTAAGGAGATAGATTTTATAGAAATATATAAAGCTATCTTAACTATTGGAGATTTTACTACATCTGAAAAAGAATTGTTTGAGTCAGGTCTGATTGAAGAGCGTTTATGGGCTATTTTCTTATTAGTTGATAGCCCCGAATTAAATATTATATAAAATAACATTAAAATGATTGAAGTAAATTTGTATTCTATTCCGGCCCAAGAAATGAATTCTATGGTAGGCCGTTGTGTTGCTCGTAGCCGTTTTGATAAAGAAGGTATGGGCGTAAGTGTTATGGAATTTGTTAAGGGTTTTTTAAAGAATAATTTAGCAAATTTCGAAAATAGTATTGGTAACGCTGAATTAGTAAGCTTTATTAATTCAGAAACTACAATGAGTACTAAGGATTTTTCTTGCATTAATTATTGGTTAGCTCAAGTTGGTTATCTTGTTCAGATTCAAAATGTAGCTGATGATGAAGAAAATGCAACCGGTATCCCGACAGGTGATGTAGTAGAGTGGAATGTAATCGATTACAACTTTATGCAATATGATTACCCAACTGCAACTAAAATTATTCCTGGTGAAGGTCTTGAAATTCCAGCTATCCTTAGGCAGATTGTAGAACAGTCTGGTTTGTTTGATCCTAATAAATTAAGTGGTGTTAAAAATCCATTTACATTATTGTTAAATAATATGGATAAAATTAAGAATACTACTGGATCTGTATCACCAGCTATTACTACTCAGATCTATAATCTTTTAGATCAGATGGGTATTAAAGTATTTTGTGCAACTTCTGAAGATTAATTACAATGACTACTCTACAAAATGATATTCTAGAAATATATAATTCCTTAGTAGAGTTTTCTGATAATACAGTAAAAACAAACTTTCCGATTCCAATTAAAGTAAGATATGAAAAAGAAACTAGATTACTTATATTTGAACAGAAAGGAAAAACGGTATATCTAGGTCTCCCAGTTTATTATTGTTTAGCACTGGAGGACTTAGAAAAACCGACTTATCTATTACCAGAAGATTATGATTATCTAATGTCAACTCTTCAATCTTTAATAGCATCTGGAGAATTGATAAAACCTAGAACTTGTCTTGGCCCTGAAAACTATGGATTTAATGTTTATTCAACTAATATTAATGAAATGTATAAAGGACCTGATGTAATTGGACAAGTAAAGTTTATTTCTGGAACATCTTGGTTATTTAAGTTTAGAACAAGAAAAAAATATAAATTATGAATTTTAACGGAACGATTATTATCACAGATCCCTGCTATATTGCAGAAAATAAGGATTGGGGAAACGGATTTAATTATAATAATATGACTATCTCGGAAGAAGTAGGATTCTCTGATAATTATATTTGGGAAGATACTGGAGTTGGAGATGGAAGATGGAAAGTATCAAAACTAAAAAATATTCTTGGCTTACTTGAGCTTGAAAAATTCATAGATGATATTGAAGAAGCTTACTATAATCTTTACGATAATCCTTCAATTGAAAATCAGATTAATCTTGAAAAATTAGTTAATCAGAGGGAAACTATTGGAAGATATTGTGTAGATTCTGGGACTTTTGGAGTATTTTATCTTGACGAAGTTTTAAAATATAAGCCAGATTTTTTAGTAGAACATGGAGATTGGTGTTATACAATTATTAAAGACTTTATTGGGGATGTAAATGTATATACTGATTCTCGTGAACAAAAACATTTTTTAGGTATAGGTAATAAAACATTTTATAGTAATACAGTATCATGGTTGTAAAAATTATTAATAAATCAAAATTTCCACTTCCAAGTTATGCAAAGCCTGGAGATTCTGGAATGGACCTTAGAAATATCGGTGAAGAATTTACATTAAAACCGTTAGAAAGAAAATTAGTTCCTACAGGCATATATGTTCAACTTCCCCCTAGAACTGAAATCCAAGTTAGAGCTAGATCTGGAGAAGCCTTTAAAAAAGGATTAGGAGTTTTAAATGGACCAGCCACTATAGATTCAAACTATAGAGGAGAAATTGGAGTAATTTTAGTTAATCTTAGTCCTGTAGAGGTAACTGTAGAACATGGAGAAAGAATTGCTCAGATGGTTTGTGCAGAAGTAACTCATATGGAATTAGAGGAAGTTAGTAAACTTGATGAAACAGAACGAGGAGGATCAGGTTATGGCAGTTCCGGAATACAATAACGATATAAAACGACTTCTTGGATTAAAAGGAAATACTAGATTAGAAATTCAAAATCAATTAACCCAACGAATCTTAGAATATGATTATATAGATAAAACTCCAGGAATAGGATTGAGATTTTTAGAAACAAAGAAAAGAAATCGAGAGGCTGGTGAATGGATTTATTATAATATTCTATTCGAAGCTAGAAAATATCAAGATACTCCTGAGTATTTAGCACATATTCTAGGATCACTATCAAAAGTAGTAAAGACCTGGGGAGATTATTCTAATATTGATGTAGTTGGAATTCAAGAAGTTGATTGTGAAGAAGCAGATTATTATTATATACTAATTTATATTTTAAGTGATGGAAAAGACAAAGAAAAACTCGAATCCGATGGAGAGTGAAAAAATGTCGGAAAAAGATTATGAACTTCTAGAAAAAAGAAGAGTATGGGGATGGGAAAATGCAATGTCTGTAGCAAATGATTTATGGGCTAGTATTCATAGTTCATTACTTGCTGGAGATCTAGTATTTGCTTATAAAGATACTACAGGAGAGTCAGGATTAACTCAAATTGTTATAGTAGCACTTAATCAACCAACAGAACACTTTTCAGTTGGTATGGTTACATCTGGATATACTGCACTTCTCCCACATGTACCATTTGATTACCTAACTAACACTGTTCTAGGAGATCTTAAAAAGTATAAAGTTGATAAGAATATAATAAAGGCTTACGAACAAATTTTAGAAAATTATAAAAGATGAGCAATTTGAGAATTTTAAGTGTTGATGTTGGTTTCTCTGCTATTAAGTGTTCTTTTAAGGATTCCAACGGTTTAATAAAATTTGAAAAGTTTATTAGTGCAACAGCAAAACTCCCTGAAAAACCACTTGAAAGTGATGATGATATGGTATTTCCATTAGGAGGGGATTATTATGTATTAGGACCTGCAGCATTAAAAGTACCTAGATCTTATTTACTTAAACTCGAAACTTTTGAAGATTTAAAAGCAGTTTATGCCCCATGGTTGTCATATTTAATAAAAAAATATGGCGGAGATGAAGGAATAAATGCATTTGATAAATTAGCTATTGGTTTATCAATGGCTTTTAATACCAATGATAACGTAGATGAATTATTAGATTATTTATATGAAACATTAAATATAAATAAAGAAGATTATATATATTGTTTTTGCCAAGGCTTATCATGTAAATATACCTATAATGAATATGGGTTAAATGTTCGTGAAGCTTCTAGACGTAATGATGTTAAGTTAAGAAATGCATTAATACTTGATGGAGGATTTGAAACTTTAGATTTCTGTAGTATTATCAACGGTACTTCTTCAGCAGGTGCTGCTGTAGGAGTAAAAGATTCTGGCGTAATTAGAATAGTTTACGATCTCGTTGATTATCTATATAAAAATTATTCGATATCAATTTCAATTAAAGAAGGCCAAGTAATTTTAGATACTGGAGTTTTAAAACGCAGAGGAAAAACAATAGATTTATCTAGACAAGTTGAAGAGTTTTCAAAAAAATATATTATCGAAGTTTTTCAATATTTAGATAAAAATTATGGAGAGGTACTTGATGCTTTAGATGATGGTATTATTGTTTTAGGAGGATTAAGTTATTTTATGAAAAAATATCTCCATGATCCTGAAGTAGAAAAAGAAGTAGATAAAATATTTAGTGTATCTGAAATAGTATATCCAGAGGAAGACTCGGAATACTATAATTGCATATCATACTTAAGATTAGCTGAAAAAGTAGCTAGTGATAATATGAAATGATAAAAATGCACTTAGAGAAAGGTTAAAACCTAATATATGAAAGAACATTAGAAAAATTTATAAAAGAAATATTTATAGATCGATCTAGTGTTCTTTTATTGTTTCATAAAAGTTATAGGGGAGATAAGTTTAATAAAGGTTGCAAACTTTATCATTCTAAATCTCTCCTTTTTATTAATAACTTTTATGATATAAATATAATTAAATAATTTTAATTAAACAAACTTTTTATGAAACATCACACAACAGAAAATCAAGATGAAGTGAATAATAGTAGCTTATACCTTGATGAAACAGATTCAAACGGAATATCTCTTCTGAAACGAATAGAGAAATATCCAGACCTTCCAGAGAATGAATTTATCCCAATAGAGTATACTCATTCTAATGGACATACTGTAAAAAATATCTACTATATTAATAAATTAGGACAGATTAAAAACATAGAAACAGGAAAATTATTAAAATCTTCTAAAATTAGAAATTATTATTCAATACATCTCTTTAGTAATAGTGATGATAAGAAAAGATTAGGTATAAGATTACATAGAAGTAGCTTCTACATTTTTAATTAATCCCAATCCAATTATTTATAGTGTAGTAAATCATATAGATTATAATTCAGAAAATAATAGTTTATTTAATCTTGAATGGACAACACAAACAATAAATAATAGTATAGTAAAAGGAAAGCGCAGATATATTTCTAAAGATAAGTTAATGGAATATACTGCTTTAGATGATAACAGAGAAGAATTATTTACTGTTAATAGAGTAGATAATAAAGGATATAATGTAGATCTTATTGTTACAGCTATTTATAGAAAATATAAATATGAAGGATACTACTGGAAGAAGTCCAGATTATCCAAAAAGAAGAAACTCTTAAATTAATAGGATACTCAGGAAATCTAGATGACTATGAATGGCATGAACATTGGAAATATCCTGGATTATTTGTATGTAAGGAAGGATTTGTTAAGAAAATTATTCGAGGAAATCATAGGATTTTATGTACAATGAGTCAAGAGGGATATATTAATATTATCATCGGAAAAGATCATGGAAAAGAATATAAAGCTCATAGAATAATAATGGAATATATTCTAGGAAGAGATCTTATGGATGATGAAATAGTAGATCATATAAATTGTATTAGATATGATAATAGTTTTTCTAATCTTAGAGTTACTGATCAAAAAGGAAATATGAATAATGTAAATACTCTGGAAAAATTATCAGAAAAAATAGTATTAGCAGATCTATATGGAGACTTTTTAAATTTTGGTTTTTCGAGAGATATCCAGAAACTAGTTGGAAAAGACAATATTAAAAGATCCAGAGTAGATAGGTTATTAAGTAGTAATGTAATTTCTACAAAATATATTTGTATTAAACTTGGAGACAAAGAGAAATTACATAAAAAGATGGAGAATATAATATATAAATTTTCTAAAGATAAATTAAGAGTTCTTGGAGCATATAATTCAATTACATCTGCAAAGAAGGAATCAGTTATTTCTATTAAAAGTATTAGTAAAAATTTAAATTCTGAAAAACCTGCGCCAGACGGATATTACTACATGAGAGGTCCTGAGGCAGTAAAGTTAGTACTATCGTTAGGACATGGAACAGCTGGAGATTTTAAACCTGAAAATAAAAAAAGGAATCTCGAAAACCCCTAAATTCTTATATATGGAAAAAGGAATTTCAATTCTTTTTTAATTCTTACAAATGTATGTAAGAAAAAAAGGAATTTTTGAGGGCCTCAAATTCTTATATATGGTAGAGAAGATTGAAAGATATTATTTACAGAATCTGGAGATCTAATTTTTATAATAGACCCTGAAACTATTATAAATAAAATCTATCAAAAAAGACACAATATAACAACAAAAGAGGAGCCCTCATGGCGGAATAGGTAGACGCAGCAGACTTAAAATCTGCTTTTCTGAAAAGAAAGTTCCGATTCGACTTCGGATGAGGGTACAAGACATAATTATAACAGGGCCCATATCTCAGTTGGTTAGAGAAGCTGACTCATAATCAGAAGGTCGTCAGTTCAAGCCTGGCTGGGCCCACTAATTTAAAAGAATATTCATTAATTTGAATATTCTTTTTTTATTTTTCCAGTAAAAACCTTATATACGTAAAAATAATTAATAAACAAAAATAAGAATTATGGAAAAAGATTACGAGAAATTATTTGCAGTAAAATATGTTTTACAAAAAGAAGGCTTAGAAAAATTTAGAAGGAACCGTAAACATATTACTGAATTTGAAAATGTATTTTTTGAAGTTGTAAGTAAAGAACCCAGACCTATAAGAAAATATAAAATTTCAAGTAATATACAAAACTATATTCGATTTTATTCACTTAATAAAGAACGGCTATTTTCTAGCAAATTAAGAGATATAGTCAGTAAAAAGAACTTAGAAGACTTATTTAGAAATTCAGAAAAGAAAGCTAAATTTGGATTGATATATAATTCTAGTACGAAAGATAAACAGGAAACAGACTATAATGCCCACTCTATTTTTTGTATAACAAGTGAATATATTATACTATATGCATTTATTGGAAAGTGTATTATGGGCAATGATAAAAAAACATTTAATTCATTAGGAAGTGTAGTAATAAAAAAGAGTGATTTATTAAATTTTTCTGAATTAAACTTAGAAGGTTGTTTATATAGCATGGATGAATTTGTTAACTCATACAAACTTTGTAAACAGTTTAATTGTTTGGATAAATTTTTTAAAAGTATTCCTTCAAAAATGATGAATGAGTTTACTTCATTAGGATGGTCAGATACATTAGAAGATTACTATAAAGAGGTAATAGATAGTCAAGAAGATTTATTATCAAATAATAAAACTATAGATGATCTTATTAAATATTTTAAAAATAATTATAATCAAACTTTATATTCGGTTGAAGCTAAGGAATCATTTAGCATAAAATACAGATTTATCTATGAATCATTTAAAAGTTTTATATTTTTGATGACTTCTGAAATAAAAACTGAAACATTTGAATCTGTGTTATCTGGAAAAGTAAAAAATCCACCTACACAATTTGAAGATCCTAATACTGGCCGAAGAAATCAAGGAGTAATTATAGTAGATAAACTATACGATACTGAAATAAATATAGATTGTCCCTTTGGTGTAAGAGGTCATTGGAGAAATCAATACTACGGAAAAGATGCGGCCGGAAATCCAATACATAAAGTAATTTTTATTGAAGCATTTGAGAAGAAAGGTTATCATAGAAAGGCAACAAAAGAATTAATAGAAAACAAATAAAAAATTAAGAGAGGAAATTAATCCTCTCTTTTTTAATTTTTCTGCTCTTTTTTATAAATATTCCAAAACTTTTCCACTTCAATCTCTACTTCTAAATAATCCTCTTCAGTAATAACATTAGAGAGTCTTTTATTAAGATTCTCAAGATCTGATACTTTAGAAGTATTATTTTTTGATTCATAGAATTTAAACATTACATTTAGTTTTGGTTGAAGAGCATCAATTTTCTTTTCTACTTCTTTACTAGGATAACCACCTAAAGCTCTACTTATAGCTTTTCCTGTTCCATAAAGAACTTTTCCAGCTAAATAACTAGCAATCATAGTTGCTATTACTCCTCCTGCTTTCATAAATTTTCTATATTTAAGTTTTTTATTCACATATAAGGCTTTGACATGAAAAAAGAAGGGATTTAATTATTATCCCTTCTTCTAATTTTATTTTCAAGAAATAAATCCCTCGAATTTGTAATAAACTATGTATTCCTCTTGATTTTCTCCTTTTATATAGCGAGAAATTCTAAATACAATACTTTCTAATGGTTTATATTTCATAAGAACATATTCAGTTAAGTGTCGTATTTTTTCTCCCTTTACTTTCTTTTCAAGTTCACTCAAAATCTCAAACTTTCCTGTAGTTCCTATCGAATGCTGAGTTCGGTTAAAAAACTCATTAAGATTTTCTAACTCAACTCCAACAACAATTCCTTTCTTTGGTAATTTAATTTCTGATTCCATAATATTAATATTTTGTTTATTACTACACTTATAAGGATTTGATTCGTTCTATTTCTGCCAACAATTCTTTCTCTGATGTGTAAATATACCAGGGATATCCATATTTTTCTACTAATAGTTTATCATAGCTAAAGTATAACAAAGTAATTCCTTGCTCTCTACACCATCTATTTTTCTTTATATCAGATTTTCTTTGAAATAGATATTGCTCTAATTTTCCCATTACTGGGAAATGGTATGGACCCTGAATTTCAATAGCTATGTTTAGATCTGGTATAAAAATATCAATCTTAGAATAATTTGAATATGATACTATTTCAGATTCTATAGTATAATTATTCTTTTCTAG
>ENA-OOXM01002066-OOXM01002066.1-human-gut-metagenome-genome-assembly--contig:-NODE-2066-length-13642-cov-3.077133_pt1 | contig 13642 bp, 7 predicted proteins | sample MGYA00241589_ERZ501347 | MGnify/ENA primary metagenome ERZ501347 (study PRJEB25962, sample SAMEA2042832) | human gut metagenome | biome: human gut; feature: human-associated habitat; material: faeces...
TGGCAGGTGGGGGTTGCTATATTTATCCTACACTAAGCGCCTTAATTACGGCCTCTTCCGCATTTTTATACAGAATAATATCAAATGCAGTTGAAAGATCGTCCGGGACTGATGCAAAATCCGGCATACTGATCGCAGGCATTAAAATCTTCTTTGCACCACTGTCAAGACATACCTGCAATGTATTTGCCAGCTCATCGACCCGGATCAGAGTACCGCTTATACTCATCTCACCCAGGACTGCCATAGAACTTTGCACCGGACGTCCCAGTGCAATTGAACACAAGGCAATAAGAGTCGGTATAGCCAGCTTATCGGTCATTCCTATTCCCTGGAGGTCCTGATAATTTACAATATAATCCTTGGCATCTGTGCTGATACTGCCGCTTATTCTGTTCCCGTTCGCTTTCAGGAAACTGAAAGCCGCATTGGAGGATTCCCTTGCTTCACGGTCGGAGCCTATGCCCGTACGCTCAAATTTTCCTGTTCCATTAAGCGTCTGACTTTCCAGCCGAAATACTCCCAGCATTCCGCTCTTGCCACGGGAAACGGTATACACCTGCCCGGGATTGCATATGCCTTCCGGAATCAGCTTTCCGCCTCCCTGCTCAGGCACCGACACATAATTTTCCTCCAGTGTTTCATTGTCTATGTACGAAAAATTCACATCGTAAAATTCCATACCGCCAAGCTTTTTAAGCTGTTCCTTAACGCGGCGGCGCATTTCCAGGGATATCTGAACTACCTCTTCCAGCTCTTCTTTTGTGAATTTACCGTCAGGATACATCAGCTTCAGATAGCCGTCTATCATTCTGCGAACGGCAATGGTATCACGCTGATTCAGATTTTTTCCAAGACGGAAATAATGATCGAGCGCATCACCATACTGCTCTTTACGAAGCTCACGGATAAATTCTGCAAGATAGTCGCTGATGAAACCGTAATCGTCCGTGAAATGCTCCGGTCTGAATTTTGGTATCTCCCAACCCGGAAGATAACAGTGTATCCTGTCCAGGAATGCAGTATCAGTCCCCATTTCAGGAGGAAACGGGTCAAAAAGGCTGGAGGTTTTCAGCAGGACGTCAACGCTCTGATTTATATTACCTACGAATACCATTGAGGCGGAAGCTGCTTTTTCCTCCTTGCCGCGAGCAAATGAACCGGACGCCATATAATCTTTCATTATCTGAACGCCGTCCTTGTCCTTGAAACGTATTCCCGCAACCTCGTCAAAGGCAACGCAATCCCACAGCCCTACTAATCCGACTGTCCTTTTGCTCATATTATAAAATAAATTCGCAACGGTAGTCTGTCCGCCGGATACAAGAATACTGTTAGGCGATATCTCCTTGTAGAGATGCGATTTTCCGGTGCTTCTGGGACCGAATTCGCAAAGATTAAAGTTGTTCTCCACAAGTGGTATCATTCTGGTCAGCAGCAGCCACTTCTCACGGTATGTAAATCCGTCAGGCTCCATACCGGTGGAGCGCAGCATTATATCCAGCCATTCCTCTTTGGTAAACGCAGCACGTCCTGCTTTCAGCTCGTCAATGTCGATATGCGGCATCTGTATCGGGGTCAGTTTCCGAATACTTATCGGGGAATAATCCTTGTTCTTTTTCTTTTTTGAGCGAAGCGGATTACCGTATTCATCAGTTATTTCCGGCTGATCCTCGTCATCGGATTCATAATCAAGCTGAACAATGCACCATATCCCACCGCACAGCAGCCTGTCGTACTTTTCGGGATATGAGTCCTCAATCGGCACTCCGCCAACTCCCAGATTTGAAAAATCTGCAAAGAAACAGTTCTTGTTCATATCAAGGTGCACCGTTACCATATCAATGATAGTATGACTGCCCTTTTTCCGCAGCTGCGAAAGTATTTTCTGAGATTCATCAGGACGTACAAAGTTATCTGCAAGGATACGCTTCACATTATTTACGCCCTCCTCGACAACCTCTTCATCGTCAGAGCTGCAATACTGCCCCAGGAGGAATTCCAGTACATATACCGGGACGTTCGCTCCCTCTTTCATCTTCTTGGTCAGATCCTTGCGCACTATTTTTCCGTCAAAATGCTCCCTCAGCTTCTGCTTTATGATATCATGTCTGCTAAGGCTGGTCTCAGTATTTTCAAATTCGCCCATTGATTATATCCCCCTTTTATCAGAAACCGAAATCATCTGCAAATGCAATATCGATCATCATCTCATGACGCAGTACTTCAAGGCTGGTTTTCTCCTCAAATGCTACAAGATAGTACTTTTTATTGATATCATATTTCATATTTCTGAAAGAAAAACGCAGCTTAAAAATACGCTTGGATGTGTCCGCGTCCTTTTTGTCGGCAATATATATGCATTCGTTCGATATTCTGTTTCCCTTTTCATCAACAAAGTAAACATGATATCTGGTTTCCTTTACCACGTCGCTGACAGGTTCCGTCTGCATGAAATCCAGCACTGTAACCAGATTCGTTATCTTCCTGGTCAGGCTGATGAAGCGTATCTCGGCATTAGTGGTTTCGCAGCGGCCTTTCTCGGTTCTGACGTCTATCAGCGGAATGATCATCTCCTGCGGAGAGCTGCCGCCGTGGGTATAATTTAATCCGGAACCCTGTTTCTTGAACAGGTCGCTTCCCATCGGAAAATACACTCTGCGGGAATCGTCAGCGCCTATGATCGAACTGAAAGGCAGGCTTGCAACTCCTTCGCCCTGCACATCACGGTCGGTGAGCGCATATCTGCGGTCTGCGTCCGGTATCCCGCTTATCTTATCGCTCTCGGAGAGCTTATCTCTCTTGTAGATAAATCCATGGTCTGCGGTAATGATGTAGTGGATAGTATTTGCGCTGGACGTAAGCTTTCTTACGAGGAAATAAATCTCCTCGACCGCTTCCTCACAGGCATTGAATACCTCATTCTCAGTAGAGGCATGGTCGCCTCTGGCGTCGATCTGGTCGTGATAAACGTACACGACATTCTGTCCGGTGAACACGTCACGAAGCGCAGAAACATTCATTGATTTTATATCGTCATACTTTACACAGCGACTGTCCGGGTTTGCCGCCTGCAATACTGCCTCACGCTGTTTTATGTCGTCCGTCGGCTTTCCGTCTGCAAGCGTGCGGGAATCCGGCAGGACCTCAATAGTGTTATGAGGAAGGAGCGCAGCCATTCCGAACTTGGTATAGGACGGAAGTACGCTCTGCATCGCGGAGATGGAAGCAGTGCACTTTGCGTCCGCCTGCAGTTTCTCGAAAAGCGAACGTCCCACTTCATAGCGCATAGCGTCTGAAATGATAACGACTGTACGCTCCTTGTTGCTGCGGACAAAATCGTTATAGAAATTGAGCTGGTGCGGCAATCCGGTATCACCGTCCGCAGCCACGAAATTCTGATTCCAGTTTACGCACTGTGCATTCAGGTAATCGTTGGTGTAGATGTTTTCAACGAGCTGGCGCAAATTGTCGAACTCGCTGTTGTTGTCCAGTTTATCAAAGTAATAATAGAAATACCTGTACCTGCGGTCTATGGTGTAGTTTTTGTCTGTATACTGCTTTACAACAGCCTTTATGCCGGTAAGTGGCTGATATTTCTCCGGCTGAACCAGCCAGTATGCGTTCTCCAGAACAAAATATCTGTTTCTGAACTCGCTGCCGAAGTGCATTTTTCTTCTCAGAGCGCAGACTTCCGGTATGGATTTTCCTCCGAGTCTGGTGTCGGTGTCCTCAGCCTCCAGCCGCTCACGGATCCAGCTTATTATAACATCATCAATTCCACGGAAAACGCAGCAACTGACAAGAGAATCGACAGGCATTTTCTGGAGCTGGTCTGCCGCTCCGAGAGAATCAAACGCCTGCGCTGAGAGGTCGTCATAATTATCGGAATAGAGAATATTGTTCATCAGATTATCCAGGAACGTGATAATATTGCCTGCCTTGAATGAAATGAACGGCTCCCATGCTTTCGGCATTTCAGTGGAAATAGTCCTGGAAGCGTAGGTCGCAAAGAATGTCATAATGAGCCGCTGTAATGCCGGCTCTGCGTCAACATATCCGAACTGTTCCTCAACCATCTGCCAGAACGACCGCAGCAGGCCGTACCTTGCAAACTCGGCAAGGTACCTGTTTTCCTCGGGATTGTCATCTGTCAGCACACAGCGGACAACTTCTTCAAAAGAAACCGATTTATTCTTGCATAGAATGCTCATAAGGGCAACCTCTATCGTTGCCTTGTTGAAATGGTCGATTTCAAGCTCATAGAACTTCTGCGTTCTGGTTTTCTCTCCGAAGAACTTTATGTAATGCTCGATAACGGGCTTGAACCGTTCATCTATGCCGAGGTCGGAAGCCACGACTGACGCCTTATCAGTATGGAACTCCTTCGAGTAAAAGATCATGTCCGAAAGGTGGTTCTCCTGCACCGGCGGCTTTGCGAACGGTGCATAAATGAGGTAATTCGTTTCTGTATCTTCGCACTCCAGAATGTATTTTAAGCGAAGCTGCTCATGCAGCTCCAGGTGGAGTATCTTCGCATTATTCAGCTCCAGAGCGTCTATGTCATCGACAAACTCCGCTTTTGCGTCAAACCAGAAAATGAGCCTGCGCTCATCTCCGGCGAACTCTTCGTTCAGTTTGTCGGAAATTTGTTTCAGGTTAAGTACTGCCATGAGATATCTCCTCAGATTTTAGTAAGCACTTCGATCTTCTTCCCGTCATCGCCGGTCTGAACCTTTTCATAGTTCACCTTAACGCCGTCGTCAAGGTCGATGTCTATGCGGGAAAGTGCCAGGTGCGCTATTTTTTCATCGAAGTCATGAGTTTCCTTGAGCTGCTTTGTCAGCTTTTCTATGCGCTTCTGTGCAGCTGAAACCTCACGTCCGCTGCCTGTTTCTGCAACGTCCTGCGACTGGCGTATCTCATTCTCGTAAATACGCTGGAGCTTGTGCAGGTATTCCACACGCACATTACCGGTGGTGTCAGCGTTCCAGCGGTGCATATAAACAAGCGCCCTGAAGCCGTTCTGTTTGCCGCTGTCGAACATCCAGTAGATAGGACGTTTCTGATACATCTTGATGTGGTCTTTGATGAAATCGTTCAGGAAGTAGTTCCGAATCCTCTCACGGCTGGTGTTGCCCCTTGTTCCGAGTGCGTCAGCTATGAAAGTCAGGTTTTCTTCAAGGGTATCTGCGCCGTAAACCGTTCTGATGAAATCCACAAAACGGACTACGATATCGTCCCGGAAATATTCTTCATCGGTGACTGGTATGCAGTTATCCGGGTCGGGAATAAAGGTCTTGTATTTACTGCCGTCCCACTCGCCGCCCGCATACGCCAGCCCCTCAACGTCAAGGGAATACCGCCCGAACATACAGCCGACAGCATAGCTTACCAGCGACTTTATATCACGGGTGAGGTCGGCACGGCGCACGGTAACGTCCTTGTCTTCGACTTCGGGAGTCAGTTCGTCCTGTAAGCCGTAGATGTCTATGAATATGCGGTTGAGTTCTTCTTCGTTGGATTTTAGCCGGGTGAAACGCTTTTCGCATTCGTCAGACCACTGCGCGAATGCTTCGGATATAAGAGGGACGGGCTTTAGCAGAGGGTGGGTTTGGAAGTCCCAGCTGGTTTCAAAGCTGTCCCAGTCGGATTTGGAAAGGTCTATATTTTGTTGAACCAAAGAATCTATTTCATTCTTATAATATTCATTAAATAATAAAGGTATCTTTCTTACCGTACCAGCCCCAGTATTGATTGTAGGATTTATCACACTAAGTATATAGAGAGAAATTGAATTATTTAAGCAACCTAATACATAACAATAGTTTTGCTCATCATATACAAATAAACCGTTTGCCCCCGAATCAAAAATAAACCCAGTTGGATATGCTCGATAACTACATTTTGAGCTTGTTACTCCAGACCAAGTAATTCCTCTCTTAAAGTAATATTGTTCGTTGCTAATTTTCCACCCCAAATTCTCTCCAAGTTGAGGATATACTTTTCTAGTGTTTTCTTTTATTTCTTCGCCATTATTATACCAATTGACTACATAGTCATTATTCCCATACCATCTTCTAAATTCTCCACCTTTATTATAAGGAACCCATTTTTTATTTGAAGCAATTTGTTCCTCAGCAGATTTACAACCTATAATTATATTATTTTTATCTACCTCATGCCAAAACCTTAAAAACCGTTCATTGTCACCAGTTCGCATTCCTATACCAGCAAATCCAAAATCTTCAATAGTAGTATATTGAAAAGACTTTATAAAATTCTCACTCACCCAATAAGCCACAGGCATACCGGGTATTTTTGAGAAATTGTCACTGCTTACTTGTGCAAATCTATTTCCTGCGACAGGAAAAGATTTTGGTTTTGCATTTTCGATATCGGCAAGTTTTATCTGATTGTACGTCCCCTTATAACCCTTAACCGCACCTTTTCTGAAAACAGACACAGCAGTGCCGAAAGCAATACCCATAACCATGTTTTCCATGTGCATGAGTGTTGTCAATGTGTTTAGTGTAAGTAATTTTGTTCTCATTTCCTCAAAACTGGACAAGAACATCCATGACTGCATTGTTACCAAACTGGAATATCCATTTTGCTTTGTAAATTCAAGACATTTTATAATAAGAGCTGCAAACAAATCCGACTTTGCCTCGGAATAGCATCTCTTCACATATTCTGACAGCACACTATTCATACCAGACCCACCCATATACGGCGGATTAGTGCAAACCACGTCATACTTCTGCGAAAGCGCCTGCGCCTGATTCACCAGCGGCAGAATTTTCTCGCACGCAATGCGCTTGTTTTCCATCGCAATGAGGTTCAGCTCGTCGCTCTGTGCAATTACCCCTATACGCTCAATTAGCCCGCTGAAATCAACGGGCTGAACATTTATAATACTGCCGTACTCACGGGCGTTTGTAAGGTCATTTGAAATGGAGCGCAGGTCGGCTGCTATCTTGCTGTCGCCGTCCGCTATGTACTCTATGATTTCGGGAGTCAGCGCGCGGTTATCGTCAATAACGAACAGATTCGGCTTTATTCCGGAAGTCAGAATACGTCGGTTGTACTGCCTGGCTTTCATCATTACAGCGAAATATGCCAGCTGATACGCACGCCTGTCAATATCCAGACCCCAGAGATTCTTCTCCACGATAAGTTTCGCAGCGTCACGCTCGGAGTAACCCTGTGCAGAGTATATCTGCATGAGCACGTCAAAAGCATACACTAGTATATGACCCGAGCCCATGCACGGGTCTATTATGCGGATATCCTCCGGAGATATCTCCCTGCACCCTGCACGAATTTCTTCAAGCTGCGCCTGAACCTGCGGCTCCTGTTCCGCTTCGTCAAGGTAGTACTCCCAGCACTGACGCAGATCATCGTCAGGGTGTCCCTCTATCCACAGTCTGCCGAGGGAGTTCTCGACCATGTAGCGGACTATCCAATGCGGCGTAAACAGCTGGGTCGCAGCCGGTATATTTTCCTTTGTGATTTTGACGTTCTTTTTGAGAGCTGCAAACACCTTGTCCTTCGGTTCAGTGTTGTAGTACTGGTACATCCAGCCGATTATCTCGACCTGACCCTCTTTCTCAATATTGAAATCGTCCTCGGAAATATCGTTCACCAGATGGAACACAACGCCGTCCTTGTCTGTATACGACAGGGAGAGCAGGAGTTCCGAGTAGTCATTCGTAGCCTCAAACAGCTCCGGCAGAATATCATGCAGGTGGTTGCACTCCCTGATGAACAGCATACGGAACAGTTCTTCCAGCCTGTTATTGTCACGGAGCTCATATATACGGCCGCTTTCCTCGCCTGTAAATTCAAGTCCTGCGTCAAATGGCGTGGTAACTATATCCGGCTCATGCTTGCCGGATTCAGAGGACAGCACTCGTATAGGCAGATAGCCGTTCACTTCCATGAAACGAATAGCTATCATACGGTTGAACCAGGTATAGGCGACTTCCTCGACGATGTACTCGAAAGCAACCTTGTAGTTGTCCAGCTCCTCCGCCTTTGCCCTTATCGCAGAAACAAGGGAGTTACGCTGCGAGATACGCTCTCCCTTTACCTCGGCGTAATCCTTTGTTCCGATATCGAACAGCTGCAAATCGCTCCTGGACTGCGGGAGCGGCTCGCCGATGCCGTTCTCATTTACGGCGAGCAGTCCTGCGCTGTATGTAATATCGGATATGAGCTTTTTTCTTGCCCATATTGCAAAATTTTTGAGTGCTGTCTTATTCATCCTGATCTCTCCTTAAAATTCTATTGTGATGATGGTGTCCTCTTCAAGGGTGTTCATCAGCTTGTTTTTTAAGTCGGCGAGGTACTTGTCCACGTCCGCTGCGCTTTCAAGCTGCCACGAGCTGGATGAATTGAGCGACTTTATGCTGACCGCCTTGCGCTTCTTCATTTTCGGCACTACCGGAGCGACAGGCTGTACAGGCGCTGCGCCCGCGTCGTCTTCGGGTTGAATCGGCGGAGTAATCTTAGCTGCCTTTGAGTCTGCAATTTTCTTCTCGGCGGCAAAAATTTCATTAAGAGAACGGGTCATAAGAGCGTCTGCTTCAACGCTTATATTTTTCAGGTTAGCTATATTGTCGCAAGCCTGCGCCTTGTCTGAAAGGTCTGAAAAGCTCTTTACAAATTTATCAGAAAGCTGCGGCCTGCACTCCTTGCCATCGAGCTCGTCAAACACACGTCTGCGGGCTTCGTCAACTGCTTCAAGAGCCGGTTCCATATGCTTGTCAAGCTCCGCATTATAAGCGGTCAGGTACTTTTCAATCAGATCGGGGAGCTTGTGCATTTCATTATAAGGTTCCGACTTGTTCAGGATAGTATTTATCTGGCTTACATATCCCTCGATCTCGTCGTTCACGATAAAGGTCTTACTGCTCTCAAAAATATCCATCTGTCTTACGGCATTGTCAAAGATACTCTTCTGCTGACCGCCGAAGAACTTTTTAACAGGCTCGTAATCCTCAGCCATGTTAAGCAAATCTTCTTTCTTGGCAGAAATCATTCCGAAGAATTCATTTGGATATTTCACATCGCAGATGTCAGTCAGAAGCTGCTTGGCTTTTGAAAGAACACGTCTTCCCGGGTACCTTGCGCCATTATTGTAGTTGCCCTCGGTTCGTTCAATCTCGGTCTTGAGGTTGTTTGCGTACCTGACGAACTCCGCCATTACAGCGTCGTCATCGTCGCTGTTCGGCGTAGTATTGAAGAGTTCCTTCATTACCTCACGGACGACTTTCTTCTGATTGTCGCTTGCCTTTGCACGCTTTTCAGCCATCAGCTTTTCGATGTATTCCTTGCGTGTGATGAAACGGAAAATCTCCTCGGAAGTCCTGGACTGGAGCGTTACCTGTTCATTGTTCACTGTCAGGGAAATCTCGCCCTTGCGGAACAGCTTTGCAACAAGCCACTGAACATCGGCTTCAACATAGCCATACGGAGCCTTTGTAAACCGCTCCATCAGCGACTTCATAGACACCTTGAAATGCTGCGCCGTCTTGTCGGCGATGAATCTGGACATCTCGTTCAGAGCTTCCACGTTGTACTCCTGCATTGTGCCATCAATGGTGATCTGCTGTGAATTGTCACGCAGCAGGGCGCGGATATCATCGTCGCCGACCGGTCTGTCAATGTAGGACAGCTTGTGGTACACAGAGTTGATAAGTTTTCCGAGCGCTTCGTTTATGCGGGTCCTGATATCCCTGGATTTAGACTCGACCTTGTCGCCGCAGGTGTAGATATCGGCTTCTTCAAGAGCCTGGCAGAGATACGTTTTCGCATTCCGGCTGCGTTCCTGTATTTCCGCGCGCTTCTGTGATTTCAGCGATTCGGTGTTGACAGCAGTGTTTGCGGCGTCCATGCGCAGGAACTTCTCGATTTTCAGCATGGAGGTCACTTCGTCAAGATACGACCTGTCGCCGGGAAGTACCACAAGAACAACATTATCCTGACCGGACGACAGGCGCAGCGTGTTCTCATCACCGACCTCATCGCTGTTCGGTGTGAGTATGCGGAGCTTGATGTCGTAATTCTGATTTGCCTTGAACGGGTGGTCGTCAACCGACTGGCAGAAACTGAACTGATATCTGTTATTGAAAGTGCTCAGTCTGAACTTGTTTTCATCGTATATTTCATCAAAAATCATGCTGGAAATCTTGCTGATAACATCTGAGGACTCAACGGGCTGTGCGTCGATAGCCCTGTTTATTTCCTGCTCCTCATTCGTCAGGAACACATAGATATCGCCATTTTTCTGTACGAGCGTCTGACGGATAAGGCGGTTAAGCGCTTCCTCCACCCTCTCGGAGAGTGTTCTGCGGTCCTCGTCAATATCGGAAACCATGAGGCTCGTGATATTATTGAGGTTTGCCCTGATCTCCTTGACGTACTTGATCATAAACAGAGTTTTCAGCACGTTTACGGTAAAGCACTCTTCCGCATGGGCGGAATTGAGAGAGGAATTGTCAAGCGCCTTGGTGATAACGCCCTTGTGAGAATGGTCAAGGAACTGTTCCAGTGCGTCATAGAACATATTGAACGGAACAAGCGCCCCTGGTTCCTTGTTCATCAGCCTGACGGCGGATTCCTTGAACAGCGCAAGCATGGAACGCTCACCCTCTGCAAGATGCTTTCCGGACGCACCATGCGTTCTTATGGAAGTCAGAACGCTGCCTAGCAGGTCGAACTGATACGGGATAAACGGATATACAAGGGCGAAGTCGTCACCGTTCTGATAGAGTTTCTTTTCAACGCCGTCGTTGAACACGATAAGATTCTTGATGATAGTGTCCTTGGTATCAAACAGCGCTGAAAGAGTGGCATTGCCGGAATCGTTCTTGGCAAGGATCCTCTTCTTGATGACCTCGTCCACATTGGATGAGGAAAGCGACAGCCTTGTATCAAAACGCCCCTGGATTTTTGAAAAGTCATTGCCCTTTATCTTGGTTATTGAGTCGATATCCTGCTGGCTGGTCACAACTACCCATGCCTTGCCGCGGCAGGCTATACCAAGTTCCTCGGTTACGGTCTGGAGATTGAGCATCAGCTTTGAGTTATCGCCTATGTACTGACCGACTTCATCGACCAGAAAAACAACATGATGGTTCTTTCCTTTTGAGTCAATGTACTTCTTTACAAGTCTGGCAAAGTCCTCGATGGATATTGAATACGGCTCCAGGGCCTTGTCGCTCCAGCTGCGGGCTGACTCGGCGCTCATATAGCCGATGTCTACCAGAGTGTCAATTACATCGTCCTGGATAAAGTCGAACTCATCACGGGCTTCTTCCCAGGGCTGACCATAGGAATTTTCAAATGTGCTGCGGAACTCATCATATTTGCCTTCGCCGAAAAGTCTGCGCTCCAGGTCTGCAAGCGCAAAATTGGAGCTGCAAAAGCCCTGCATCTTATTGAACACTTTAAGGAACACAGAAACGATAGCGTCATTGTTTTCCTTGCCGTTAGATTCGCTTTTGGAGTCGATATTGAACAGGATAGCGTCAGTCGGAACAGAGGCTGCAAGCTTCATATCCGCAAGAACCATCGGGTCTGCAATCTTGTCGTCATCAACGAAATAGTCAATGGCGGATTTGCCGTCAACAACCTTGTTTTCAAGGACATAGGACAGTATCTTCAGAAAGTGAGATTTACCGCTTCCAAAGAAGCCTGAGATCCACACACCCATCTTGTCCGTATTTCCGGTTATGCCGTTCTTATAGCTTTCGAAAAAGCCTCTGAAATGCTTCTGGAGCTCTCTTGTGACAACGTACTCTTCAAGTTCCTGCCTGATGTTGGAGTCATCGTCCTGTCCAACCTTGATAACTCCCTTGATGTCACGGTCAATGGGCTTTGCGAACATATCCCTGATGATCATTGATATTCTCCTTACTCAACCAATTTGAAAGCACGATAGTAGTTATCGTCCTTGACCTCGCCAAAAAGGACCAGCTCCTGCCCGTCATATTTTCCGGGATAGAACATAACCACAGGAACATTATCCAATACCTGATGAAGATTGTTCAGAACAGTATGCGAACGAATGAGAGGATAGCACTTTCCTATCCCGATTATGAATACGACAGATTTTTCAGGCGTCCGCTCCTGAATATACTTTACGATAAGGTTGTCATCTCCGGTCAGCCGGAGCGTATTCCCCACAGCTCTTATAACACGGTCAAGACCTTTGTTTTTTTCAAGGTCGAAACACTTTTCAAGATAGCCCTTTTCTTTCAGTATCTCGATAGTTATGTCGTAGAGGTCAAATACAACGACCTTAAAACCGTCCGGTGAATCCTCGTGTTTTTGGCGGATATACTCCACACGCTTGCGTACAATAAGTTCGTCCTTTGGCATATAGTCGAAAATATAATACCCGACCTCGTTGCCAAGCCCCTTATTCTCCCGGAATGAAGGCTTAGCAATCATTTCTTCGGCTTTATCAAGCCTTTCATCTAATGCAGCCATTTCAGTTGCCCCCCGTAAGTGCTTTGATCATCGCAGTTTCGCCTTTAACTTCAAGATATCGTTCAAGAGATATGTCCAGAAGTGGCGGGGTAATGATGTGCCTTTTCCCATCTGTGGTGAGAAGTCCTGCTTCCGTCAGAAAGTTGAAATAACATCCGGACAGCCGATTTTTAGTGGAATCGATCCAGCCCTCAATAAGAGGCTCCTGCAATTCCTTATCCCTGAAAAACTGCTTTATGTCAGCAGCGGTTATCTCGCTGAATCCAAGTATTTTCCTGGTGCGGTACACTTCGTACACGAACTCGGATAAAAGCCTGTCTGTTCTCATAATAGCTATGAGATTAATGATTTTCTGCGTTGACAGGTCTGAATCCTGAAACAGCTTTAGTTCCGTTTCATCAAGAGCTATCGCCCTGTTGGTAATGTAGTTTGTTACCCTCCTGGAGCGGTTAGCATTCACTGCGCCGAAAATGTTCTGCTCAATGCAGTACTTCTTGATTTCATCCTGGGCTTTACCTTCCATCACCATTGGAAGAACTTTCTTAAACTCAATAAACCAGAAGGACTGTGACATTAATCCGGCGCTGTATTTTTTTTGAGTCAATATACCCTCTCCTGACTTTATCCCCAATATCACAAATCGGAATAAAATTCCGTTTTTATATATACTATAATCGCAACGCGATTATAGTATAGCATATAATTGAATAAGATTCAAGTGAAAACAGAAAAAAATCCCGAAAGGAAAGTGCAAATGGAGATATATCACTTTGGCACACTATTAAAGGAACTCAGAAACGATGCGCACATGAAGCAAAAGACCCTTGCTGACAAACTCAGTGTTACAGAAGCAACCATAAGCAAATATGAATGCGGAACAGCCATGCCGCCGTTTGAAACCATGAGAACCATTGCCTCTGTTTTCAATGTATCTATGGACTTTCTTTATGGAACGGAAAAAAGATCAACTGTTTCAACATTCGGATTAAGTGACAACCAGAAGGAAATTATTGAAATTCTGACACAGCAGTTTCGTGTTAAAAATGGATTTGATAAGGAACTTTCCGATGATGAATATAAATTGTTAGGAAAAATTGTGGTAGAATTAACCAAATAAATGTCAATAGGCCCAAGAAAACCG
>ENA-OOXM01002082-OOXM01002082.1-human-gut-metagenome-genome-assembly--contig:-NODE-2082-length-13529-cov-3.338949_pt1 | contig 13529 bp, 8 predicted proteins | sample MGYA00241589_ERZ501347 | MGnify/ENA primary metagenome ERZ501347 (study PRJEB25962, sample SAMEA2042832) | human gut metagenome | biome: human gut; feature: human-associated habitat; material: faeces...
ATGTAAATCATGGCCAGCCCCCTCTTAGTGTTACTACGGTTTTCTGCCTATGGCCGCAGCATATCCAAGGCGTCAGCAAGACCGTTCGCGGTATTGCGAGAAACGGCATTCTCTCCGCCGACGATATAGGCATTGTCAACATCACCGTGTTGCTTCACATACTGCTTGACGAAACCGGCAGTGCTCCCATTCGGATCCGCAAGCAGCAGAATCGCCTTATTGCGCCCAGCAAAAGGACCAGCCGCAAGCGCGTCCGGGAAATTCGCACCAGTCGCAAACACCACATTGTTCATATGGAGATCTCCTTGTTCAGAAACCCGCTGGGCAAACGTGATGCTCGTTTCATAACGTGTTGCCCCCGAAATGCGGGATACCGCAGAGCCAGAGGAATCTCTAATCTGCTTCATCACCGAATCTGGAACAGCGTGCTGCCCACCCACAACGAGGATTCTGTCGAACTCTCCGCTGGACAATGCCTCCAACTGTTCGGAAGACAGGCCGAAATTAATATCCGAAAGGAAAATAGGGCTTTTAGACGCATAGGCATATGACGAGACAGACAAAGCATCAGCAAAACCAGATGAGCCGTTTCCACCGGTAACGACTATCGCCGTTCTTCCCCAATTCTCTTCGCCTTGGACATCGCTGTCGTACAGTTTCAGAGCAGTGTCACCTCGGGTAACACCCCCAATTCTCTGTACTGTGGCATATTGGACCAATGACTGCTCCACGTTCCTGGATACTGCATTCTGCCCGCCGACGATAATGATTTTCCCCGGCTTCAGACGACTGATCTGATCTTTTGTTTGATTGCTGAGGTACAGAGGATCCGTCATAAGAATCGGAGCATCCAGCACTCCGGCGAATCCCGACGCCGCCAGCGCATCCGGATAGTTCTCCCCGGAAGCGACAATTACCGTTGACGTGGAATCCGGAAAAGCGGTGTCCACAATCCATGACATGGTGTCGTACCGCGTTATACCGGATAGCCGAGCTAATTTACCAGATGTAGGTTCGCTAGGAGTAGACGGCGTATTGGGTTTTGATGGTTCAGACGGAAGCTCCGGAGTATTCGGCGTTGCGTTGTTACCGTCGTAGAGCGGAACTGTCTGTCCAAGCGGACACTGTGAAAGAGATGACTTCATAGCGTTTCTCTCTGAAGAATCCACCGCTAGATGATAATGCTGCTTAATACCTATCTGCCTGCTGACATAGGCGCAATCATAGCCATGCCCTGGAAGCCAGTGCGCAGCGTCCTTGTCTGACTTGGAAGCATTCGCGGACCCCTTCACTGCAAGTAGCACATATGGATCATTCGCATAAGCGACACGTTGCTCCTTGGTCCAATAATCGGCACCACTTTCATATGCCTCTCCGACAGCAACGACATGGTCTATCTGTACCGCATTCGAAGTGCCCTGTCCGCGCTGAAATGCGATTGTCTCGCCGGTATAGGGATCATTCAGGACGCCTGTCGCGACATGATGATCATTGGTATATGTGACATTCTTCAGGTCACGGCTCAAAATATCGTCTCGGGTAGTCGCATTACCGCCAAGAGTCTTGCTGTGAAGCCATGTACCGAATAATTCCGCACGTTCCGACGATCGGTAATCGTCAGTCTGCTTTATTACAGCCAACGACTGTAACGCAGATTGCGCGTTCTCCCCTTCATCCGCGCTTGCCGTGGCAGCACCTTGAAAAAGAAAAACGACAACTATCAACATTCCCAAAAAGCCCGTCACATGTTTTGCAAGTCGTACCATTCAATGCCGTCCTCTCACTCATAATGGAGGATAATCGCGCTAGAGGAATTACCCTTCTATACTTTTAGACAATTACCAATCAATGAGGAAAGGGGAAGAACCGTGAACCGGAAAACTGCCACCCGTTTCAAAAGAATCACCGCTGTGTTATCTAGCATTTTCTTGGCCTCTGCCGCTTTTGCTGGGACAGGATTGACAGCTAATGCATCGGCCACATCGATTACCAGAATATCCGGCAGCACCAGATATGAGACCATGGCAATGGTGTCGCAGACCGCATTCCCTTCTGCTGCATCCAAAGCCGCAGTCGTAGCATCAGGAAGCAGCTTCCCAGACGCACTTGCCGCCTCTTCCCTCGCGGGGCATCTCAATGCGCCGATTCTGCTCACTGACCCCAAAACGCTTTCCAACGCAACAGCCAACGAACTTGATCGGCTTGATGCCGATACGATTTACATTATCGGTGGCACAAACGCGGTCTCAAACAACGCTGAAAAAGCAATCCAGGCTTCTCGCCCGTCGGCAACCATTAGACGACTTGCAGGAAACACTCGCTTTGATACCGCATATCAAATCTATAGCGAACTCACCAAGCTCGGAGCGGAGTCTAAGACCGCCATTATTTCCACTGGCGCTAACTTTGCCGATGCGCTTTCCGCATCACCATATTCATACATGCAATCCGCGCCTTTCTTCCTGAGCTCTCAGTCGGGGCTTGATGAAGAATCCCTTGCCGCGCTCAAGGATTTCCAATCTGCAATCATCGTCGGCGGAACAAACGCGGTTCCTTCATCCGTCGAGCAGCAGCTCCGATCCATAGGCGTTGCAACCTCGAGGATACAGGGAACAACTCGCTATGAAACCAGCTTGGAAATCGGCATGTTCACGCTGAATAATCTCTCGCTTAATCCTTCTAGCGTCGTATACGCCACTGGAGCTAATTTCCCGGACGCACTTTCAGGAAGCGCCCTTGCCGGTATCAATAAGACAGTGCTGCTGCTTGCCCAAAACGCTTCCTCCCCAACAGTCAACGCATCATCCATGCTGCCGAATGTTGGGTCCGTGTACGTCCTCGGCGGGCAGAACGCCATTGGCCCGGCAACGTTCAATGCAATTTCCAGCAGCTTTGGTCTGAGCGACAGAGAATACGTTCCGCAGCCAACGCCTAATCCGCAGCCCAAACCAGACAATCCGCAGCCCAAACCGAATGATCCGGTTTATGGCACTCATAAAGCAGGTGAATTCTGCAAAAAAGCTGATCTGAATAAGACGGATCACGATGCTAGGAATGGCAAGCTGATCGTTTGCAAAGTAGCCAGCGGTGACAACAAGCCTCGTTGGCACTACGCCTGAGATATTTGTTTGAGTGGACGGTCTCGAACCGTCCACTCAAACAATCAGAGCATCTAGGCTGGAATCAGCAACGAGCTTGTCGAAATCGTCAGCCAGCACACCTTTGGCTTGCAGCTCTTCCAGAATTGTCTTTAGCACGATGTTGTTTACGCCGCTTTCGGTGTTTTGATGGCATAGCGCTTCCTCACCCTGCGTGCCGGGCACATAATTCAGCAGTTGATCATCCGTAGCCGCAACCACAGGAATATCTGCTTTGACCTGCATGACTTTCAGCCACAAATCATCCGCAGTCAGGCAGGTCTTCTTAATCATCCCAGCATCAAACGTTTCTTGCGGCATCACATGCGGCGGATACAGCGTACCTGCCCCATTCGTGGCGAAAATCCGCATGGACGGCACACCTACAAGCGCAGGATGGTAATGAGGTGCCTCATAGATCCAATCCTCATAATTAGTACGGGAGCCGTCCTCGTTGAACATAATCAAATGCGTACGCACGGCGGCAACCGCATGAGGATGGGCTTCATGCGCTGCAAGCAGATCGCCAATCATCGTATTGCGGTACAGCAAATCATCATCGGTGGTGATGACGTAATCATCAGGGAATTCCTGCAAAGCCCAGAAATATTTCTTATGCGGCTTCAGGTCATCATCAACCCAACGCACTTCAACGTCGTGCCACAGTACATCGCGCAAGCTCTGCGGCAAATCGGCCTCACGATTCGGAAAATCCGATTTACAAAGCCACAACACGATTTTGTCAGGCAATACCTTTTGCGCAAGCAACGAACGAATCGCCAGATGCACGGTATTGATACGTGCGGGATAAGAGGTCATGGAGACGATGATTCGAGGACGCCGATGCTTTACAACACGCAAAACATGCGTGCCCGCACGACGCAACCTGTTTTTCTTAACTCGAAACCAATCAGACAGCACAATCCTCTCCTCACGTTTGTTCCGCACTTGTCACATAGTAGCCCGACGTGTGCTTTTCGAAGTTGAACAGTACACTGTTACCAGCGAGTGAATAGGACCGCGGCTAGTAAGGAAGAGTCAATGCCTAAGATTTCAATCGTCATTCCCGCATACAATGTCGGCGATTATTTGCAGGAATGTCTTGATTCGGTACGGAATCAGACTTTCTCCGACATCGAAGCGATTGTCGTGAACGATGCAAGCCCAGACAATGTCGGAGAAATCGCAGCGCAGGCGGCCGAACAGGACCCACGCATTCGAGTAGTAACTAACAACCCGAATATGGGCACACACCGCACTCGTATGGCCGGTGTAGAAAACGCTTCGGGGGAATATACGTTCTTCCTGGATGGCGATGATGCTCTCAAGCCGGACATGTGCGAACAGCTTGCCGCGGAAATCGACAAACACCCCGTAGACGTGCTGCATTACGGCCTTACTGTTGTCGCCGCCAACGAGCTACTGGAAAACGAGCGCCAGGCCTTCGAAACCTTCAACAACACTCCTACGCCTGATTCCACCGGAGAAGACATTGTCCGCGATATTTTCGACGAGGATCGCGGATATAAGGTTGATTGGCGCGTGACCCAACGTTTGTACAAGACTTCCATGCTGAAGGAAGCGTTTAAAGCCATGACCCGCGACCGCCTGGGCCGCTCCCAGGACGGCTACGAGTGCTTTGTGGTTTCGGCGCCAATAGCTACCATTCCTTCAAGGAATGCCGTGGATACGTGTATTACTACGGCCGTGGTATCAGCGGCACCAATATGATTGATGCTGCGAAGTATGCCCGCTATTGCGGCCATTTCAAGGCCGATTTCGATGCAGCCTACGAATTCGCCGACGCGCAGCATTCTGACATGCTTCACGCTTGCGCACAAGGTTTCCAACGTAAGGCGACTGAGATCCTTGCCAATGATTGGAAGGTCAGGGTTCCGGAAGAGGAGAAAGCTGAGGCCGCCAAGCAAATGGGGGCCGTGTTTGGTCCGGCCATTACAGGACGTGAACTGTACCGTTTCGTACGTGATGATGCCTATGACCGAATCGTCAAAGGAAACTCCACTTCCGACATCTCCAAGCTGGAAGCATGGTTTGATATCGCGAACAATTGCATACTGCCACTGAATGCGAAAGGGGTCGATGTCGTTCGTTTCCTCGAGATGAAGCGGCTTGCGTCCATTCATATGCACGACCTCAACGAACGAATCGAAGCGGCGAAAACCATCAAGGAATATAACAAACAGCGCATCCGCATCTTCGTCACCACTCACAAAAACGTTGACACCTTCGACAGCGCCATCATGCAGCCGGTGCAGGTCGGACCGAAGAACTATCGCTTCCCCTGGGCATTCCACGATGATGAAGGCGAGAATATCGCCGATCTCAATCCGCGTTACTGCGAACTGACCACGCAATATTGGGCTTGGAAAAACATCGACGCCGACTACTACGGTTTCTGCCATTACCGCCGTTACTTCGACTTCTCGGACACTCCGCATGAGGAAAATCCCTACGGCGAAATCATGGACGACTACATCGATGCCGCCGCGGCAAAGAAGTATGGCCTGGATGACGAAAACATCGCCAACGTGGTGAAGCAGTATGACGTCATCACCACGCCATTCGGCAATCTCGAAAAAATCATCGATAAGCACGGCACTCCACGCGCGCTGTGGGAAGCCGCTCCCCTGCTGCATGACGATGATCTGAAGCGTTGCTACCAGATCCTGTGCAGCATGTATCCCGACTACAAGCAGGATGCACAGGCGTTCTTCAACGGCGACAAAGCCTGCTTCTGCAACATGTTCATCATGAAGAAGGAGATCTTCTTCGACTATTGCAAATGGATGTTCCCCATTCTTGAGGAGTTCGATAAAAACACCGACTACAGCACATACAGCAAGGAGGCCCTGCGTACGCCGGGTCATCTGTCCGAACGTCTGCTCAACATCTACCTGCTGCATCACAAGCGTATCGGTTCCAACTGGAAGTTTAAGGAACTACAGTGCGTCCACTTCACCAATCCGGAGCCAGCGGAGCAGCTCAAGCCGCTTGACATTACCGACAAGCCAATCGTTCCGGTGGTGTTCGCAGCGGATGACAATTATGTTCCTCAATTGACCACCACCGTGTATTCAGCCATGAAGAACGCCGATCCGCATTACTTCTACGATGTGACGGTGCTGCAGCGCAACATCGCATGGGACAAGCAGGAACGTCTGCGTGGCTTCTTCAAGCAGTTCCCGAATATGAATCTGAGGTTCACCAACGTGGACCGCGAACTTGCTGGCTACAATCTTTCCACCAATAACGCCCATATCAGTGTGGAGACGTATTACCGCTTCCTGATTCAGAAGGTTCTGCCGTTCTACGACAAGGTGCTGTATCTCGATTCCGACATCATCATCAACGGCGATATCGCGAAGCTTTACAACATCGATTTGCAGGGCAAGATGCTCGGCGCGATTCGAGACATCGACTTCCTCGCCAATCTCAACGTGAAGCACGGCAAACGCATGGGCTACGCGCAAACCGTGCTGAAGATGAAGAATCCATACGATTACTTCCAAGCTGGCGTGCTGGTGCTCAACACCAAGGCGATGCGTGAGCATTACACCATCGAGCAGTGGCTTACCTACGCCTCGAATCCCAATTTCATCTACAACGACCAGGACGTGCTCAACGCGCACTGCGAAGGGAACGTGATGTATCTGCCGTGGGAATGGAATGTGGTTCACGATTGCGGCGGCCGCGTGGGCAATCTCTTCACGCAGGCGCCGAACGATATCTACGACGCATATATGAAGTCGCGTAGCAATCCGCAGATCATCCATTATGCCGGCTTCCAGAAGCCTTGGACTGATCCGGATTGCGATTTCGCCTCCATCTACTGGAGGTACGCGCGTGAGACCCCATTCTATGAACGCCTAATCAAGCGCGTAGTGCTGGCGAACGAGCCGCAGATTCCTGGCAATTCCCGGATGAAACACGAGCGTGCAGTGGGTGAGAACAATCCAATCCGCAAGTTTGTAGACCCGTTAATGCCAATTGGTTCCAAACGCCGTGACGCGTTGAAAACCATCGCACGAGTGGCCCGCGGCAGGCGATAAGACAATCGGGGTAAGCGTAAGGCTGAGATGATCTCGGTCTTACGCTTACCCCGATTGTCTTTTGCAGAGACTCCGTCTATTTATTTTTGGGGCTTTTTCTTCAACGAAAGCAAAAGACCCATCACGATAGGCGCAAGCAGCAATGTATGGAACATGTATCTCGTCGCATCTCCACCATGTCCACCGCTCGTTACACGGGATACAGGATAAACGAAAAGCGAAGCTGCCGATACGAAGTAAGGCAGTAATTGGAACATCGTTTTAGCTGTCACATATTCCTTACGCTTACGCCATAGCAGGTAAGCGATAAACGTAGGAAACACCGATACCCAAAAAGCCACATAGGTAAGAACATTCACCACAGGAATCGATTCCAGCATAGAAGTAATGCTGCCGACTATTTCCTGTGCCCAATTCTTGTCTTTATTGGGAATTAGCTTACCGAGAGTGTCTTCATTCGCGACAGTGTATACGCTGGCATCCATTTGCAACTGCACTGGATATTGTACCCATTCTTTTACATCATTATAGGAAACAGAAGATTTATCATTTCCAGAAAAAGAGATCCATCCGGATTCAAGACAGACAAAACCATTGAGATATGTCATTGGATGCCTCAAACCAATCTTTAACCAGGCCTTGAGGAAATCCGGCGCAGAAGCCCCTTTTCGTAACTTGTATCCCGTAACAGGATCGGCAATATACGGATTGTATTGCGCGCTAATCTGATCCCAAGAATATACCAGATACGATTCAATGGCTTTCTTTTCTGAATCGGTAACATCCTGAGGATACGCGTGAGCCGAACGGCCCAAGAGCTCAATCGGCATCGCGAATGCAGCCTGTCCACCTCCAGGAACAATATTCGCCTTCGGATAATAATAATTAGGCAGAACGATACTGACGATTATAAAAAGAAATGCGGCAATCCCCGCAACCACTGCCTTGAATCGTATCCTGAATTTACCAAAAATGAGAATAATCAAACAGAACAGAATGATATACATTCCCATTTTCTTGCTCAAGGAAGAACATAACCCAAGAATTAGAAAACCGAAGAAGAAAGAAGGCTGCTTGATTTTTTCAAGTTTCGAATCCACTAAGCGCATGAACATCAGAAGCCACGCTATAAAGAACGCAGCATGCGTGATGTCTTTCGACAAACTCATAAACGCTATGGGGAAGATCGGGAAAAAACAGAAGAACATGGTACATATTTTTAATGAAAGACGTCCGACGCCGCGTTCCTTTAAGTAACTCAGCCAACACGCGAGTGCAACTGCAACAAAAACGCACTGTGCTATGGCATATAGGAAAATCCCCACATTATAGCTGCCGGTAATTGCACGACCAAGCCAAATGAATCCTCCGTATAAATAGGTATCGAAGAAAGGATGATGATCCCAAATTTTACCCGGCTTCTGTCCAAAAGCGGAAATGCCGAAGAATTGCGCAACCTGATCTCCGGTATCCCAATATAAAACACCTGGATAAAGCAGAATGATATATGGTGACCAAGCAGCCAAAATTCTCAAAGAATCTTTGAACTTGGTTTTTTTCGATTGGTCATAATCAAATAGAAGCAACGAAGACTTCTCCGAAGATGTATTCGCCTCCGATACCTGTTTCACCAAACTGCTAGATGCTCCCATCTGAACGATTTTGAAGCCAACCTGAAAAACCACAAGGAAAAGGACCGCAAAAAGTAACCACTGCACATAAAAGTACGGTCTATTAAACGGAACTATCGCATCAGTCGAAGCATTCGTTCCGCAGGCAAAGGCAAAACCCAGTACCACCGGGAATCCCCATCCAGCAAATCGCTTCTTCTCATCTCCGTGCAATACTGCTTCAGGCAACACGGTCAAGCCTCCGATTAGTAAATACTTTCTTAATCTGCATCAAAATATGTCTACATGTGACGACAACAATCAGCGTAACCAAATATACAGCAATGGCTCGCACTCCCATATGTTCTCCCCAGAATTGAGATGCATTACCCCAATTGCGCTTTCCCATCCAATTAATCACTAAAATATGGAAAAGATACACGCCAAGGGACGCACCGGAAATCTCACGGATACAATGCGAAACCGTAGGAGGCATCTCCTGCAAACGCTGTTCCACTTGCATAGCACATAAGAACAATGAAACCGCCTCAACGACACACAATGGAGAAGAAGTACTAATCACGTAGCTGTGGTATTCAATATCGCGTACTGCGAAGTATCCGTTAGTATACAAACCGCCGAAAAACATCGCCCCAACTGAAATTACACAAATGATTCCTGTAAGCCAAAGGGGAGGAAACTTCCGCAGGTAATTGGCGATATAGAATCCCAACAAAAAATAAAGCAATGCACTCGAAGAGAACAGCGGCCAATTGAAAAGAGTCCCGAAATATTTTTTAGATACACCCAATCGTTCAATCAACGGAATCAAAATACTAATAGAAAACTGCAATACAATCAAATATTGCAAAATATTTTTATCATTTCGTATCTGAGTCAACAACGGCGTTAACATATATAGATAAATTATAGTATATAAAAACCAATAAATGTCATTTATTGAATTCGTTAAAAAACGCGATACAAAATCTCCAACACCAATTCCGCTCGCATATTGCTCGGCTCCATAAAAAGAGAACGGAAATATACAGAATAAGATATAACAGAAGACACTTGCCAGAATGAGCGCACGGCCTACACGCCACAGTCTCTTCTTAAAAAATGTTTTCGTATCATATTTATCAGCATAACCAATAAGGTTCATGCCACTAATCATAAAAAAAATCGGAACAGCGAAAATGGCAATCGACTGGAATAAAACCGACTGTGTCCAGTAGGCGTCAGAGGGATTGAAAACATTCAAAGAAACATGCAACATGACTACAGCGAAGCATGACATAATATTCAATACGTCAACATAGATTAAATGCTTTCTTTTCATCTTATTTTCTGCCATGCAAAGCCTCTATTCGACGTCAGGAATGGGATTCAAATCTTCTTGTGAGACTTAATCATAATCAACGAAAAAGACCAATACAGAATATATAGTAAATAACATGTCCAAGAATCTGAACCCTTCCGTCGCAGTGCTCTTGCCTTGCTACAACGAGGAAGTCACCATCGGCAAGGTGGTACATGACTTCAAGTCAGCGCTGCCGAACGCCGATATCTATGTATATGACAACAACTCCACCGACCGCACTGCAGAAATCGCAGCCAGCGAGGGCGCGATTGTCCGCAAGGAGCCACGGCAGGGTAAGGGCAATGTGATCCGCGCCATGTTCGAAGACATCGATGCCGACGTGTACATCATGTCCGACGGAGACGATACCTACCCCGCCGACGCCGCACCCGCTATGGTGGACAAAATCCTCGAAGGCTACGACATGGTGATCGGAGATCGTCTGAGTTCCACGTACTTCCAAGAGAACAAGCGCCCGTTCCACAACTTCGGCAACCGTCTGGTTCGCGGCTCGATCAATGGCCTATTCCATGCCAATGTCACCGACATCATGACCGGTTACCGTGCCTTCTCGTTCACCTTCGTCAAGACCTACCCCGTGCTGTCGCGCGGTTTCGAGGTCGAGACCGAAATGACCATCCACTCACTGAACAACAACCTGCGTCTGTACGAAACGCCAATCCAGTATCGCGATCGCCCGGAAGGCTCCGTCAGCAAGCTTGATACCGTCGGCGACGGCATCAAGGTGATGTCAACCATCTTCCGCATGATTCGTGAGTACAAGCCACTGCCGTTCTTCGGCGGAATCGGCTGCATCCTTAGCATCATTGGCATCGTACTGTGCGGCATGGTGACGGTGGACTTCTGGAACACCGGTGTGGTGGCGCGGTTCCCCACCCTCATTGGCGCGGTCATGCTCGTCATCGCCGGACTGTTGTTATTCGCGACGGGTATCATTCTCGACGTCATGGCCAAGAACGACCGCAAAGCATTCATCATTGACGCCAATCAATTCGCCATGATGCGGCGCCAGAAATAAGCACAGATTCCAAATATGGCTGAGAGCAAAAAGATACTTGTCCTCAGCCATATTTTATTGGTTAATCTGTCTGCTATTTCACCCACTTTTGGGCATTCGTGCCATTTGCGGTATACAGCTGCACATTGGCACCATTCGAGGTAGAAGCACCCGAAACATCAAGGACTTTGTTTTCCGCGAGCGCCGACTGGAACGTGTATGAGCCATCGGAGTTTTTGATGGCGATCCACTTCTGGGCGTATGTGCCGTTCGAGGCATATTGCTGCGCGTTGGCACCGTTGGCAGTGCTCGCACCATAAACGTCCAGAGCTTTGTCTGAATTCGCACTGGTTAGTGTCACATAACCGTTGTCATCGTGCGATACTCTCCATCTTTGAGCATTCGTGCCATTCCCAGTCCAAAGTTGCACATTGGCGCAGTCCGAACGGGACGCACCATATACGTCCATCTTCATGTTCGTCTTTAGCTTTGAACCGAAAGAATATGTGCCATCAGGCAAATCCTGCCTATGCTTTGCCGCCAGCTCATTCAAACGGTCGCGCATGGTTTTAGACTTCTCGATGATCCATTGCTGGGCAGCGGTATCATTTGGCGAATACAGCTGCAATGCGACGTTGGACGAATAATTCGCGCCCGGTACATCAATAGCTTTATTCGCGTTCACTGACATCAATGAGATTTTCCCATCGCCATAGTTGCGAACAGTCCATTGTTGAGCAACCGTACCGTTACTGTCATATTGCTGTAGAACCGCACCATTGGACGCAGAAGCGCCATAAACATCCAGTACCTTGCCGGAATTCACATTGACAATGTTGTAGGTTCCATTGCCAATCTGCTGGAAACGGAATTTCTGTGCGTTCGTTCCATTAGCCGCATACAGCTGAATTCTAGCGCTGTTTGCGGTAGAAGCTCCTGGCACATCAAATACAAGATTGGATTTCCCTGCGGATTTGATGTTCACCGCAGCATTTACCGGTACACTAACTTCGCTAGAGGAAACAACGAATCGTTGAGCCTGAGTACCGTTTGGCGCATAAAGACGAATCGCAGTACCGTTAGAGGTGTTGCCACCGCTCAAATCAAGCACCCAATTACCCAAAGCCGACTGCAGATAATATCCCGCACCGGAATCACGAATGAACCACCGCTGTGCATTCGTTCCATTAATTGCATACTGTTGCACCACAGAATTATTACCCGCTGCCGCTCCTCGAACATCCAAGGCTTTATCGGAATTCACATTGGTAATCACATAGCTGCCATCGGACTGCTTAGAGAATTTAAATTGCTGCGCTTTAGAGCCATTACCAGAATATAGCTGAATAGCTATGGAATCAGACGCGTTGGCTCCTGGAATATCCACGCTGGAAGACACCTTGGAATGTAAATTGATGAAATAATTCCCATCAGGAACACTCACCACAGGCATCTTGCGCACATCAATGACGGACGAGTCCTGGGCATAATTCTTGCTGCCAAAAGCATTCATGTCCACGGAACCGCTGATGCCGTTGATACGGCCGGAACTGGTGTATTGCCAGCCACGGTCGTTGGTATCGAAGGCGTTGTATCCCATTTGAGCACCATACTGCGCCACCCAACGGGTCTTTGCGTAGATGTTCGAATTGTTCAACGGGCCTTGCAGGTAGCTCGTATACGAATACACACCGAGATTCTTGTATCCGGCGGACTGCAGTGCGCCATACCAGGCGTCGGCCATACCGCTATAAACATTCGGATTGGTCGGCGGGGTATGACCAGCCCACGTCCACTTTTCAAGGTCGTAATACACAGGGTATTTCAGATCGTTCGGGCTCACGCCCATCTGGCGGAGTTTGGCAGCCACATCATTGCCTTCCGCACGTGCGCAGTTCGCATCGTATGCATACGAATACCAGTAGATGCCAAAAGGAATACCAAGACGTTTGCATTCGTTGATGTTACGTTGCGCTTTGGTATCGGCGTCATTGCCCCAGCCATAGCCCAAACGAATGATTGCGCCTTCCACGCCGTCGGCTTTCGCCTTGGCCCAATCGACGTCACCCTGCCATGAGGAAACATCAATCACGCCCTTGGCTTGTTGAACGAACAGGTTGTTCCTATAATCGAAAAACGCCTTTGTTCCGTTGTAGGTTCCCCAGTGTGCTCCGTATTCGTTGCTCTCGAATTTAGTGAGCCGGACAGTCGAGCCACCCTTCAAGGACGACTGCTCCGCAGACTGTTTCACAGGTTGTTCCACAGCATCTTTCACATCCGAGGCACTCACCGGAATGAATGATTCACCATCCGTTTTGGCCAGTGGATCAG
>ENA-OOXM01002084-OOXM01002084.1-human-gut-metagenome-genome-assembly--contig:-NODE-2084-length-13527-cov-4.305077_pt1 | contig 13527 bp, 8 predicted proteins | sample MGYA00241589_ERZ501347 | MGnify/ENA primary metagenome ERZ501347 (study PRJEB25962, sample SAMEA2042832) | human gut metagenome | biome: human gut; feature: human-associated habitat; material: faeces...
TGGTGCCGATGTTAACGTGGGGCTTTTTGCGCTCGTAACGTTCCTTAGCCATTGGGAAATTCCCTCCAATTTATTCGTTTCGTACCCTGCGGCGCGGCGGAATCCGCTTGGGCGCCGCAGGGAAAATCCTGTTTCAAAAGGTGATGGGCGAAAAATTACTTCTTCGCGCGTTCGCCGATGACCTTTTCCGCCACGGACTTCGGCACTTCCTCGTAGTGGTCGAACTGCATGGTGAACATGCCGCGGCCCTGCGTACGGGAACGAAGGTCAGTGGTGTAGCCGAACATTTCGCTCAGCGGGACATAGGCGTGGATAATCTGGTCGGGGCCGCGGGATTCCATGCCGTCCACACGACCGCGGCGGCTGGACACGTTGCCCATGACGTCGCCCATGTACTGTTCCGGCACGATAATCTCGACCTTCATCATCGGCTCCATCAGCACGGGGTTCGCCTTCTCCAGTGCGGCCTTGAAAGCCATGGAGCCAGCGATTTCGTACGCCTGCGCGGAGGAGTCAACGTCGTGGTAAGAACCATCGACAACAGCCGCCTTGAAGTCAACAAGCTCGAAGCCTTCGTAGCCGCTCTTGGCCGCGCCCTGAATACCAGCGTCGATAGGCGCGATGAATTCCTTCGGAATCACGCCGCCGACGATGCGGGATTCAAATTCGTAGCCCTTGCCGGGTTCGTTCGGAGAAATCTCCACCCAGCAGTGACCATACTGGCCGTGACCACCGGTCTGACGGACGAAACGGCCTTCAGCCTTGACCGTCTTGCGGATGGTCGCCTTGTAGGTAACCTGGGGCTTGCCAACCGTCGCCTCGACCTTGAATTCGCGCAGCAGACGGTCAACGATGATTTCCAGATGCAGCTCGCCCATGCCGGCGATGATGGTCTGGCCCGTTTCCTGATTGGTGTAGGTCTTGAAGGTCGGGTCTTCTTCCGCCAGACGCAGCAGCGCCATGGTCATCTTGTCCTGACCAGCCTTGGTCTTGGGCTCGATGGCGACTTCAATAACCGGGTCAGGGAACTCCATGGACTCCAGAATAATCTGGTTGTTTTCATCGCACAGGGTATCGCCGGTGGTGGTGTCCTTCAGACCCACAGCGCCGCCGATTTCGCCGGTGTAGATGCAATCCACTTCTTCGCGGTGATTCGCGTGCATCATCATGATGCGGCTCATACGCTCGCGCTTCTGCTTGGTGGAGTTCATGACGTAGCTGCCAGCGGTCAGCGTGCCAGAGTAGACACGGAAGAACGCCAGCTTGCCGACGAACGGGTCAACCATGATCTTGAACGCCAGCGCGGAGAACGGCTCGCTGTCAGAGGGGTGACGAACCATTTCCTTTTCAGGGTCATGGGGGTCAGTACCCTTGATGGCGGGGATGTCCAGCGGGCTGGGCATGTACTCGACGATGTTGTCCAGCAGCGGCTGCACGCCCTTGTTGCGGTAAGAAGTGCCGCAGCAGACGGGGTTCATGGTGCAGTTGATGGTGGCCTTGCGGATGGCGTCCTTGATTTCTTCCTGGGTGAGTTCCTCGCCCTCGAAGAACTTTTCCATCAGCACTTCGTCGGTCTCGGCGACCTTCTCGACCATTTCGGCGTGATACTTCTCCGCCAGTTCCATCATGTCGGCAGGAATTTCTTCCTCACGGACGTCCTTGCCTTCATCGTCGTAGTAGACCTCCGCCTTCATCTTCACAAGGTCGATGATGCCGCGGAAATCATTTTCAGCGCCGATGGGCAGCTGAATCGGAACTGCGTTGGAGTGCAGACGCTCCTTCATCATGTCCACCACGCGGAAGAAGTTCGCGCCGGTGATGTCCATCTTGTTCACATACGCCATGCGCGGAACATGATAGGTTTCGGCCTGCTTCCACACGGTTTCGGACTGGGGCTCAACGCCGCCCTTGGCGCAGAAGACGCACACAGCGCCGTCCAGCACGCGCAGGGAACGTTCAACCTCAACGGTGAAGTCAACGTGACCGGGGGTGTCGATAATGTTAATACGATAGGTGCGATCCTTGTTGTTGGGGTCGCGGGGGTCGCGCCAGCGGCAGGTGGTGGCGGCGGAGGTGATGGTGATACCACGCTCCTGCTCCTGCACCATCCAGTCCATGGTGGCAGAGCCCTCATGGGTTTCACCGATGCGGTGCACACGACCGGTGTAGAACAGAATACGTTCCGTGGTGGTCGTCTTGCCGGCGTCGATGTGCGCCATGATACCAATGTTGCGCACCCGCTCAAGGGGATGACTGCGAGGCATATGGTTTGCTCCTTTCAGCAGCGCTGCAGCGGCATCGGGCGTATCAAGCGCTCATGCGGCGGCAGCAGGTTGGCGCATTACCAGCGATAGTGGGCGAAAGCCTTGTTCGCTTCGGCCATGCGGTGCATTTCTTCCTTGCGCTTCACAGCCGCGCCGGTGTTGTTGGCAGCGTCCATGATTTCAGCGGCAAGACGTTCCGCCATGGTCTTCTCGCCGCGCTTGCGGGAGAACATGACCAGCCAGCGCAGGGCCAGCGTCTGACGGCGTTCCGGACGGATCTCAATCGGGACCTGATAGGTCGCGCCGCCAACACGGCGAGCCTTGACCTCCAGAGAGGGCGCAACGTTGGCCAGAGCAGCCTGGAACACTTCGTTGGCATCCTTGCCGGTCTTTTCCTTGATGGTATCGAAGGCTTCGTAGCACACGTTCTGAGCGACGCCACGCTTGCCGTCGAGCATGATCTGATTGATGAGCTTGGTCACAACCGTGGTCCCGTGTACGGGATCCGGCAGCACCTCGCGCTTGGGTACAAAACCGCGACGGGGCATAGTAAATACCTCCAATTAGACGTGATAGTCAGTCGTAAAGTGTGGATTGCGGAAGCATCCCCGGATGTGGGTCATCCTCTCCCAGTCGGAATGCGCGTCAGCATCGCGCGTCATCGGTCACGATTCAGGCCGACCCAGCCGCATCCGGCTTCTGCGCGGGCGTCTTCCCTGTTCCACAGGCAGGCGCTGGTGCGTCAAAAGCGGTTCTCCGGCTGACCGAAGGCTGCAAAAGGGATGTTGTGAAGCAGGCGGATGCTTACTTCTTCGGGCGCTTTGCGCCATAGAGGGAACGAGCCTGCATCCGCTTGGCCACACCGGCGGTATCCAGCGCGCCACGGATGATGTGATAACGAACGCCAGGCAGGTCACGAACGCGGCCGCCGCGGATCAGCACAACGCTATGCTCCTGCAGGTTGTGGCCGATGCCGGGGATGTAGCAGGTACCTTCGATGGAGTTCGTCAGACGAATACGGGCAATCTTACGAAGGGCGGAGTTCGGCTTCTTGGGCGTCATCGTCTTGACGCTCAGGCAAACGCCGCGCTTCTGAGGGCAGCCCTGAAGAATGGGCGCGGTAGACTTGTTCGTCGTCTTCTCGCGGCCCTTGCGAACCAGCTGATTGATCGTGGGCATGAGAGCACCTCCAAATTTATGTCCAAAAGTTCCGCAACCCTCGGAAACTGTTTGGCGAATGGAATAGAATGAGGCTTACTTGAGGATCGCCGCAGCGGCACAGGGAATGTCCAGCCCGCACGCCGCACCGAGCGCCTTCGTTTCATCCACGCGGCGAATCGGCACGCCCGCATCTTCGCAAGCGCGGGTCACCTTCTGGTAAAGGAAGGTGTCGATGTCGCGGGCGACGTACACCCGCTGGGCGGAACCGGCTTTCAGCGCACGCATGACCGCCTTGGTTCCAACTGCTTTCGAGACGGAATTTTTCAGGTCTTCCACGCTGAAATCCCTCCTGTTGCTGTTCTCGGCTGACCGCTCAATGCCGGCAGAAAAGCGCACCGAAAAGACACACTTTGCCGCAGCAAGCGCTCAACTCGTATATTGTAGCATTTTCACCTCGGCTTGTCAACTGGTTTTCGCGCCTCAAACCCTGTTTTTTGCAACGTTTTTTGCGATTTTGAGTTCCATATTCATGAACACGTTTTCGGGAGGGGACAACCACACAGCATCCGCTGATTTTTCTTTCCTCGGTTCACCATGAAAGCGCTTTCCTGCTCATTCCCCAAACAGCGCGGCACACGGCGGCTTTCTCCCGCAGAACACGATTTCCCAAAAGAAAAAGGCAGCCTGCGCCGCCTTTTGGGAGAGTCGTTTTTCCGCCGACTCGGCTTATTCCGTCAAAAAAATGCCGACCGTCTCGCCGAATCGCTTCCATTATAATATGCGTCAATATTTCACATCCGACACAATGCGGTCGCACACCCACATCTCGCCGTCCGTCATCAGATGGACGAATCCCGGCACTGTCCAGACCGTATCAAGCACCGTCCGCCGGATGTACTTCTTGCCTTCCGTCTCGCGCTGATTGCAGGTCACAATCGCCAGCTCCGGCGAAACCGCCGCGCGGTACTCCGGTGTCAGCGCCTGCAGGCCATGGTGCGGGTACTTCAGCACATCCGCCTTGAGCATCTCCGCGCCGACCTTCTCAATCAGCCCATTCTGCCCCTTCTGCTCCAAATCAGCGGAAAAGAGCATCTTCCGCTGCCCAAACGTCAGCATGATTTGCGCCGAGCGGTCGTTGAGGCGGGTGTACTCCGGCTTGTCCAGCATCCACACCTGCATCGTCGCTGTGCCAAGCGTCAGCGTGTCGCCGTCGCCGAACGTCCGCACCGCCACACCCGCACGCTCCGCCGCCTTCATCGCGTTTGCGCAGTGCACTGTCTCCTCTGCCGGGAAGCAGAGCCAAAGTTCATCCACCGTAATTTCCTTAATTAACTCCGCGAATCCACCGATGTGGTCGGCGTGCGGGTGGGTGTTGACGATTTTGTCCACATGGGTGATGCCCAGCTGCTTGAACATGTTCAGGATGCGCTGTGCCTGTCCAGATGTCGCGCAGTCGATGAGCATCGTCTCGCCACCGCAGCGCAGAAACGCCGCGTCGCAGTCCAGAATCTGCGGGAAGATGATTTCCAGCAGGTCAGCGTCCTCCGCAAAGGAAAAATCCGCCGATACATCCGGCGCGTTGATACGGTTGATGACCGTCTTGTCCGCACCCTCGCCCGCCGCCGTCCCCAGCAGCATCAGCACCGTCAGCAAAAGTGTCGCCGCACGCCTGCCGAATCGTTTCCACCACGCCATCATTTCATACCTCCAGTGTCGTATTTCCATACATTCCCAGCAAAAAAGAGTGCACTTCCCCCTTGACATTCCGGGATATGTATGTTAGAATTTTAAATTGCATCAGTATCTTTGCATACTGTTGATTTTTCCTGCGCTTGTATTGTACACGGAAACGCGGAAAAATGCAAGCGGGAATTTTCGACTGCCATACATTTTCGCGCTTTTTCACCAAAATTCCTGCAAAGCGGCGAAAAAACGCACGTTTTCACCAAGCAGAGGATGCTGGTTTTGACTGATGAAGGGGTGATCATACATCATGGCGCATGAGGTTGCAATGGGTAAGCTCCGGAAACGCATGAGCTTCTCCCGCATCAACGAAGGTCTGGAAATGCCGGATCTGATCGAGGTGCAGAAGAGGTCGTATCAGCGGTTCCTCGAAACCGACCTGAAAGAGGTTCTGGCAGACGCCTCGCCCATCACCAACTACAACGGCAATCTGGAATTGACCTTCACGGATTATTCTCTGGGTGAGCCGAAGAACTCCGTGGAGCGCTGCCGCGAGCGGGATATGACCTACGCCGCGCCGCTGAACATTCACGTCCACCTGTACGACAGCGAGACTTCCGAAATCAAGGAAACCGATGTCTACATGGGCGATTTCCCCCTGATGACGGAAAACGGTACGTTCGTCATCAACGGTGCTGACCGTGTCATCGTCTCCCAGCTGGTTCGTTCGCCGGGCTGCTATTATACCCGCACGCTGGACAAAGCGGGTGTGCCGCTCTACTCCAGCCAGATTATCCCCAACCGCGGCGCGTGGCTGGAATACGAGACGGACTCCAATGACATCATCTGGGTTCGCCTTGACCGCGCCCGCAAGCTGTGCCTGACCACGCTCCTGCGCGCGCTGGGCTACGAAACGGACGACGACATCCGCAATCTGCTGGGCAACGACAAGCGGCTGGAAGCGACGATGGCAAAGGACACCACCGTGGCGGAAGCAAGCAAGGATCGCGGCGGCGCGGTGCGCACCCTGCGTGAACAGGCGCTGCTGATTATCTACAAGAAGCAGAAGCCGGACGAGCCCGAATCCGTCGAGAGCGCGACGAACATGTTCAAGTCGCTGTTCTACGATCCCAAGCGCTACGACGTCATGCGCGTGGGCCGCTACAAGTTCAATAAGAAGCTGTCCATTGCCACCCGCATCAACAAGCATATCATCGCTGAGGACATTATTGACCCCCGTACGGGCGAAGTGATGTTCCGCGCGGGTCAGGTGATTGACCTCGAAACCGCGCGCCGTGTGCAGAACGCCGGCGTCAACCGCGTTGTGGTGGACTGCGAAGGCGAAAAGCGCATCGTCATCGGCAACAACTTCGTGGATGCAGCGGAGTATCTGCCCTTTGACCCCAAGGAAGTCGGCATCCTCGAAATGGTGCACCTGCCCACTTTGAAGGCGATTATCGACGGCTTGGGCGAGGATGTGGAAGAAGAGCAGCTCAAGCAGGTGATTGCGGACAACGTGCAGCACCTTGTGCCCAAGCACATCACCGATGACGACATGGTGGCCTCCATCAGCTATCTGCTGGGTCTGCCCTACGGCATCGGCACGACGGACGACATTGACCACCTCGGCAACCGCCGCCTGCGCAGTGTCGGCGAGCTGCTGCAGAATCAGTTCCGCACCGGTCTGAGCCGCATGGAGCGCAACGTCCGCGAGCGCATGAGCGCGCAGGACGGCTCGACTGACTATCAGCCCGATTCCCTGATTTCCATCCGTCCCGTGACGGCGGCGATTAAGGAATTCTTCGGTTCCTCCCAGCTGTCGCAGTTCATGGACCAGAACAACCCGCTGGCTGAATTGACCCACAAGCGCCGTTTGTCCGCTCTGGGCCCCGGCGGTCTGAACCGTGATCGCGCCTCCTTCGAGGTTCGCGACGTACACTACTCCCACTATTCCCGTATCTGCCCGATTGAAACGCCTGAAGGCCCGAACATCGGTCTGATCGGCTCTCTGGCGACCTATGCCCGCATCAACGAGTACGGCTTTATTGAAGCGCCGTACCGCCGCGTGGACAAGGAGCACCGCCGCGTCACCAACGAGCACGTCTACATGACGGCTGATGAAGAAGACCTGTACCGCATTGCGACGGCAACCGAGCCGCTGGATGAGAACAACTGCTTCGTCAACGACATGATTACCGTCCGCGAAGTGACCGAATATGTGCAGGTTCCGGGCGATCAGGTTGACTTCATCGACGTGTCGCCGCGTCAGGTCGTTTCCATTGCGACGGGCATGATTCCCTTCCTGGAAAATGACGACGCAACCCGCGCCCTGATGGGTTCGAACATGCAGCGTCAGGCTGTGCCGCTGCTCGTTCCGGAAGCGCCGTATGTCGGCACGGGTCTGGAATTCAAAGCCGGTCACGACTCCGGCGTGGAAATTCTGGCGCGTGAAGACGGCGTGGTCGAGAAGGTGGACGGCAACACCATCGTCATCCGTGATGATTTGGGCGAACGCCACGTCTACCACCTGACCAAGTTTGCCCGCACAAACCAGTCCAACTGCGCCAACCAGCGCCCGGTCGTTTCCGCGGGTCAGCGCATCTGCAAGGATGACCTGCTGGCGGATGGCCCGTCCACCGAAAAGGGCGAAATCGCGCTGGGCCGCAATGCCCTCATCGGCTTCATGAACTGGGAAGGCTATAACTACGAGGACGCTGTCCTGCTGTCCGAGAAGCTGGTTAAGGAAGACATTTACACCTCCATCCACATGGAGGAATTTGAATGCGAAGCCCGCGAAAGCAAGCTGGGGCCGGACGAAATCACCCGCGACATCCCGAACGTCGGCGAGGACGCGGTGAAGGATCTCGATGAGCGCGGCATCATCCGCATCGGTGCGGAAGTTCGTGCGGGCGACATTCTGGTCGGCAAGGTCACGCCCAAGGGTGAAACCGAGCTGACGAGCGAAGAGCGCCTGATGCGCGCCATCTTCGGCGAAAAAGCGCGCGAGGTGCGTGACACCTCCCTGCGCGTGCCGCACGGCGAATGGGGCGTTGTGGTCGATGTGAAGATTTTCGACCGTGCGCATTCCGATGAGCTGTCCCCGTCCGTACAGCAGATGGTTCGCGTCTACATCGCCCAGAAGCGTAAGATTTCCGTCGGCGACAAGATGTCCGGCCGTCACGGCAACAAGGGTGTCGTTTCCCGCGTCCTGCGCGAAGAGGACATGCCCTTCCTGCCCGATGGCACGCCGCTGCAAATTGTGCTGAACCCGCTGGGTGTTCCGTCCCGTATGAACATCGGTCAGGTTCTGGAAGTGCACTTGGGTCTGGCGTGCCGTGCGCTGGGCTGGCATATCGCCACGCCGGTTTTCGACGGCGCAACCTACCCGGAAATCCGCGAATGCCTCGAAATGGCTGCCGACACGATGGCCAAGCCGGTGGATGAGAGCAACCCGCGGATGATGCAGAGCTACTTCCACAATGGTCGTCCGCTCCGCCTGAATCTGGATGAAGAAGGTCGCCGCCTGTTCCTGGACGGCAAGATTCGCCTGCGCGACGGCCGTACCGGCAACTGGTTCGAGAACCCCGTTACTGTCGGTGTCATGTACTTCCTGAAGCTGCACCATCTGGTTGACGACAAGATGCACGCCCGCTCCGTCGGTCCGTACTCCTTGGTCACCCAGCAGCCGCTGGGCGGCAAGGCGCAGTTCGGCGGTCAGCGCTTCGGCGAAATGGAAGTCTGGGCGCTGGAAGCCTACGGCGCGGCGAACACCCTGCAGGAAATCCTGACCGTGAAGTCCGACGATACCGTGGGCCGCGTCAAGACCTACGAAGCCATCATCAAGGGCGAGAACATCCCCGCCCCGGGCGTGCCGGAATCCTTCAAGGTGCTGATTAAGGAACTGCAGGCGCTGTGCCTTGATATCAAGGTGCTTGACCGCGACCGCAACGTGATTGAGATTCCCGAACTTGACCCGGAGGACATGGCGCCGCCGAGCAAGAACAATGCGCCCGAACAGGACAAGCAGGAATCGCTCACGACGCTGCTGCCGGAGGACGAGGACGCCGATGCCATCAGCAACGACTTCCCGGACAATGACTTCCCGCTGAACGATTTGGATTCCGACAGCGAGGACGACGATTTGTCGATTCCGCTCTCCTTCGATGACGACGAGGAAAACGACGATCTGGACACCATGCGTCTGGACGATTTGGGCTTTGACGACATGAATCTGGATGACGACGATCAGTAATTGACACATGAGCCTATCAGCCGGACAGGAATCCCCTTCCGGCTGATGGCTTTCCCGTACAGGACATACACCGGTGTTACAATGAAGGGAGTGTGAACCCTTTTGTTTGAGCTGACCAATCTTGACGCCATCCAGATCGGCATGGCCTCTCCTGAGCAGATTCGGCAGTGGTCTCATGGTGAAGTCACCAAGCCCGAAACCATCAACTATCGTACCCTGAAGCCCGAAAAAGACGGTCTGTACTGCGAGCGCATCTTCGGCCCGACGAAAGACTGGGAGTGCGCCTGCGGCAAGCACAAGCGCATCCGTCCGAAGGACAAGAACCTCGTGTGCGACAAGTGCGGCGTGTCCGTCACGCGCGCCAAGGTTCGCCGCGAGCGCATGGGTCATATCGAACTTGCTGCGCCCGTGAGCCATATCTGGTACTACAAGGGAATCCCCAGCCGTATGGGTATGCTGCTGGAGCTGTCCCCCCGTGTGCTGGACAAGGTGCTGTATTTCGCGAATTTTATCGTCCTTGATCCCGGCAACACCGCCGTGACCAATGTCGCCCTGCATGACCTGATTAACGACGACCAGTACCGCGCCATCATGGAGAAGCCCGACCGCGGCAGCTTCAAGGCGATGATGGGCGCCGAAGCCGTGCAGACGATGCTGCGCGAGCTGGATTTGGACAAGCTGAGCGCTGAACTGAAGGCGGAAATCGAAACCCTGACGAGCAAGGAGCGCAACCGCGACACCGAAGGGCAGAAGCGTGCGCACGCCGTGAAGCGTCTGGAAGTTGTCGAATCATTCCGCGCCAGCGGCAACAAGCCCGAATGGATGGTGCTGACCGTCCTGCCGGTTATCCCGCCGGATCTGCGCCCGATGGTGCAGCTGGACGGCGTCTGACCTGAATGACCTCTACCGCCGCGTTATCAACCGCAACAACCGCCTGAAGCGCCTGCTGGAACTGGGCGCGCCGGAAATCATCGTCCGCAACGAGAAGCGTATGCTGCAGGAATCCGTGGACGCGCTGATTGACAACGGTCGCCGCGGTCGTGCGGTCACTGGCCCCGGCGGACGCGCGCTGCGCAGCCTGTCTCACACGCTGAGCGGCAAGCAGGGCCGTTTCCGTCAGAACCTGCTGGGCAAGCGCGTTGACTATTCCGGCCGTTCCGTTATCGTCGTCGGCCCGGAAATGAAGCTGCATCAGTGCGGTCTGCCCAAGGAAATGGCGCTGGAGCTGTTCAAGCCCTTCGTCATGCAGCAGCTGCAGCTGCGCAACAAGGGCATGAACGTCAAGAGCGCCAAGCGCGCCGTGGAAAAGATGAAGCCGGAGGTGTGGGACATCCTCGAAGATGTCATCAAGGATCACCCCGTGCTGCTCAACCGCGCGCCGACGCTGCACCGTCTGGGCATTCAGGCGTTCGAGCCGATTCTGGTTGACGGCAAGGCGATTAAACTGCACCCGCTGGCTTGTACCGCTTTCAACGCCGACTTCGACGGCGACCAGATGGCTGTTCACGTCCCGCTGTCTCTGGAAGCACAGGCGGAAGCCCGTTTCCTGATGCTGGCACACAACAACATCCTGAAGCCGCAGGACGGCAAGCCGGTTATTTCTCCTTCTCAGGACATGGTTATCGGCTGCTACTACCTGACGATTGAAAACCCCAACGGCAAGGGCGCCGGCCGCGTCTTCCGCAATCCGGACGAAGCGCATATGGCGTATGCCTTGGAGCAGATTACCCTGCAAAGCCCGATTAAGGTGCGCATTGAGCGCGAATTCAACGGCGAAAAGGGCAGCAAAATCATTGATACCACGCTTGGCCGCCTGATTTTCAACGATGCGCTGCCGCAGAACCTTGGCTTCAAGAAGCGTGAATGCCTTGATGACATGTTCGCGCTGGAAGTCGATCAGCTGGTCGGCAAGAAGCAGCTGTCCAACATCGTCGATATGTGCTTCCGCTCTCAGGGCGAGCACAAATGCGCATTGGTGCTAGACGCGATTAAGGCGCTTGGCTACAAGTACGCCACCGTCGGTTCGCTGACCGTTTCCGTTGCGGACATTAAGATTCCGCCGATGAAGCAGCAGCTGCTCGACGAAACGGACAAGAAGGTCGCCCATGTGAACGAGATGTTCGCGGAAGGTCTGCTGAGCGAGGACGAGCGTTACAGCCGCGTCATCAATCTGTGGAACACCTGCACGAACACCCTGCGTGACCAGATTCTGCCGAACCTCGATCCTTTCAACCCGATTCGCATGTTCACCGACTCCGGCGCCCGCGGTTCTGCCGCGCAGGTGTCGCAGCTGGCTGGTATGCGCGGCCTGATGGCGTCTCCGACCGGCAAGACCGTGGAATTGCCTATTCGTGCAAACTTCCGCGAGGGTCTGAACGTGCAGGAGTTCTTCCTGTCTTCTCACGGTTCCCGTAAGGCTCTGTCCGACACGGCTATGAAAACCGCTGACTCTGGCTATCTGACCCGCCGTCTGGTCGATATTTCGCAGGAAGTTATCGTCCGTGAGGAAGACTGCTTCCTGCAGCGCGGTCTGCCGATTCGCGGCGTGCATGTTACCGAGCTGCTCAGCGGCAAGCAGTCCATCGAATCGCTGGAGGAACGTCTGCGCGGCCGCACGGCTGCTGCCGACATCACCGACCCGGCGACCGGCGAAGTGCTTGTCCACCAGAATGAGTTGATTGACCACGCCAAGGCGAAGACAATTTGCGACGCGGGCATCAAGAGCGTGTTTGTGCGCTCCGTGCTGACCTGCTGCACGCGCAATGGCGTCTGCGCCCGCTGCTATGGTCAGAACATGGCGCACGGCGGCAAGGTCGATGTCGGCGAGGCGGTCGGCGTTATCGCGGCGCAGGCCATCGGCGAACCCGGCACACAGCTGACCATGCGTACCTTCCATACGGGCGGTATCGCATCGGGCGAGGATATTACGCAGGGTCTTCCCCGCGTCGAAGAACTGTTCGAGGCGCGCAAGCCCAAGCGTGAAGCTGTCCTGTCCGACATCAGCGGCACGGTTTCCATCCACCAGACCAACCGCAACAAGAACGAGCTGGTCATCACCGCCGACGCGGGCAACTACGCGCGTCACACCCACAAGGCTGCTTCCGGCACGGTTGCTGTGCAGGTCGGTCAGGTGGTGCGTCAGGGCGATGTGCTGATTTCCGGCGCAACGAAGGCGAAGGTCGCCAAGGACGGCACCAAGTCCACCAAGACCACGGACATCAAGTCCACGCTGGCGGGCACGGTCACGATGATCAACACCAAGGGTGTGGGCGTCGTCGAGGTCGAAGTCACCTCCAGCGTTGCGGAGTTCGAGCAGAAGACCTACCCCGTCACCTACGGCAGCCGCCTGCGCGTGCAGGAGGGCGACCATGTGGAAGCGGGCGACATCCTCATCGAAGGCTCCATCAACCCGCACGACCTGCTGCGCATTCTGGGTCAGAGCGCGGTGCAGGACTACCTGCTGAAGGAAGTTCTGTCCGTGTACCGTCTGCAAGGCGTGGCCGTGGCGGACAAGCACATCGAAATCATCGTCCGTCAGATGCTGCGCAAGGTGCGCGTCGAGGACAACGGCGACACCGAGCTGCTGCCCGGCTCGCTGGTTGACCGCAGCCACTTGGAGGAAGCCAACATGAAGGTGCTGGAATCCACCAAGCTGCGCGTGGAAGACGGCGGCGACACGGGGCTGGCGATTGGCAGCCTTGTCGAGGCGGACGAGCTGGAGGAAATCAACCAGCGCATCCGCGTTTCCGGCGGCTCTCCCGCGATTGCCCGCGACCTCAAGCCCGCGAGCGTCAAGCGCGTTCTGCTGGGCATCACCCGCGCTTCTCTGGCGACCGACTCCTTCCTGTCCGCCGCGTCCTTCCAGGAGACGAACCGCGTGCTGACCGAAGCCGCCATCAAGGGCAAGATCGACCCGCTGATTGGCCTGAAGGAGAACGTCATTCTGGGCAAGATGATTCCCGCCGGTACGGGGATGCACCGCTACAAGGATATCGACATTCGCGAAAACTACGGTTTCTGATGATTCATCAGCCGGGGTACGGGGTTCGCCCCTGCCCCGGCGTTTTTGTATCCATCGCCCCCGCAGAGACGATTCCCCTGCCCCGATAAAAACCAAGTATGGAAGTGTGCACTGCGAAGCAGTCCAGAGGGCGACCGCAAAGCCCT
>ENA-OOXM01002086-OOXM01002086.1-human-gut-metagenome-genome-assembly--contig:-NODE-2086-length-13516-cov-2.362603_pt1 | contig 13516 bp, 10 predicted proteins | sample MGYA00241589_ERZ501347 | MGnify/ENA primary metagenome ERZ501347 (study PRJEB25962, sample SAMEA2042832) | human gut metagenome | biome: human gut; feature: human-associated habitat; material: faeces...
CACCTGCTTTGGTGATAAGTTTGGCATTACTACATTTGCTCCAGCTTTCAATCCCTTTTCTCTTCCTAATGGATCTAACGTTCCAAGTGCTGTTGTTGCCGGAAGTAATACTTTCGGTAATAACAATCGAAGTACCGATAATAATTTTAATGTTAAATCTACGCTTCCTGCTTCTTCTTTTGCAAACTTTGTATCATGATGTGGAATAAACGGGCCAATGCCAACCATCTGTGGTTGTAATTCCTGCAAAAAGACTAAATCTTCTGCCAAATGTTCCCATGTCTGTCCCGGGGACCCCACCATAAATCCGGCACCCACCTGATAGCCAAGTTCCTTTAAATCATAAAGGCATTGTTTGCGATTAGAAAGATGCATACTTTCTGGATGGAGCATGTGATAATGTGATGTATTGGCCGTTTCATGGCGGAGCAGATAGCGGTCTGCTCCCGCTTCCTTCCATGCTTTATATATTTCTTTTGATTTTTCTCCGACTGATAATGTAATCGCACAATCTGGATGTGCTTTCTTTATCTTTTTTACAATATCTGCAATCCGCTCTTGCGTATACCACGGGTCTTCCCCACCTTGTAATACAAAAGTACGAAAGCCTAACTTTTCACCATTTGCACAACATGCAAGAATCTCTTCTTCACTAAGGCGATATCGTTCTACATTACGATTATCTCTTCGTATTCCACAGTAATAGCAATTGTTTTTACAGTAATTTGTAAACTCAATCAGTCCTCTTGTAAATACTTTTGTTCCATAATACTGTTTGCGTACTTTGACAGCTTCCTCTTTTAAATATTCCATGACTTCAGAATTATTAAATAATGAAAATAATTCCAGACATTCTTCTTTCGTTAAGGAATGCGTCTCTACAAGTTTTTTTGAAATATCCATTTCTTTTCCTCTAAATTACTAGTCCCACTTTATCATTAATAATACTCTGGCTCATCTGGCATAATAAGCGCTGCAACAATATAAAATAATACACCGGAACCTCCTGCTAATGTAAAAAGAACAACGAGCAGACGAAGGATTGTCGCATCAATTCCGAAAAATTCTGCAAAACCTCCACAAACACCACATATTTTTCTGTCTAAAGATGATTTATAAAGTTTTTTCCCCATAACTTATTACCTCTTTTTATTTCATTTTCTGTTTTATTTTTTTACTTTTTTCTTTTTTGTCTCTGTTATTACTTCTTTTTTTGTTTCTGTGTGGCTGTTGTTGCCTGTGAAGCATTTTCTTTTGACTTGGTCTCTTCTGTTATCTGCTCCGCATCTTTTTTTGGCTGTTTTTCTTTGGCTGCCTTTCGCTCTGCTTCTGCTTTTTTTGCTGCTGCCTCTGCATCCTGCGCTTCTTTTTGCTCTTTTAAGCTATCACTCCACTTTTTATTAAATGTCGTATAGGACATAGCTGGCAGTGTGATTGTTCCGTCTTTTCCCGGAATCTGGCGAACTTCTGCAATCTGTGTCTGTGCATGATCTGCAAGATAGTTCATCTGATAATCAGCAAGTTTATCCGCAATCAACAATGCCTGCCCTCTTGTAATACGCTGATTGGCTGTTTTGCAGGAATCATCTACTGCTAATGCACCCGATGCAAAGGAAGCATAAGCTTCTTTTGCTGTTTCATCCATTGTATCTATACTGCTACAGGAAGCCAGCACTTCTTCTGCCTTTTTATCCGATATAGTTACTGGATATAATTCCTGAAGAAGCTGTGCAAAACGAGTAGTCGTTACAGTTCCATTTTCATTTTCGGAAACAAAAGCAGATAAGGTTGCATTATCTTTTAAAGAATCAATTGCTTCGAGCATTGTTCCAAGCTGTTTTCTTGTAATTGCCTTGTTTGGTGCAAACAGACCGTCTTTCTGCGCTGGATAACAGTGAAGTGCAGAATATTCGCTATAAACTGCGCCGTACTTTTGGGAACTTCTCACATCGTAATTACTTGGTGTCAGGGTAAGTTTACCCTTTTTATAGTTGTTAAATGCGTAATCAAACAGGCTTCTTATAGAAGCAAATGTACTTTCTTTACTGACATTTCCAAAGTAGGCACAAATCAGTTCGTGTCCTTCATAATCCGCTGCTGTTGCAATAAATACATGGCCTGCTGCATTGGTAGTGCCGGATTTTGAACCGATAATCTTATATGTATCACGGTCATAATAAGCCATTCCTTTCAAAAACCAGTTTGTTGTATTAACATACATTCCGCCTTTTTGTGTGGAATAATGTGCCTTTGAAACAGCACTTCGAATTAATGGTATTGCCATTGCGTAACGGCATATTTTAGCCATTTCCTTTGCACTGGCATAAGTTTCATTATATCCTGCGCCAATATCAGAACCAACCGGATTATCAAAATGGGTCTTCTTTAAACCAAGTTCTTTACATTTTTCGTTCATTGCTTCTACGCAGGCCTTTTTAGAACCAAAAACACCAACTGCCAGAGAATCTGTCGCATCTGCTGCAGAAGACATCAAACTCATATGTAATAAATCTTTAAAAGTATAGTTTACTCCTGCACCAATTCCTAAGCTGTATGTACCCGGCGTTGTGCGGTATACAACATCAGACTTTGTCTTTATCACAGAGTTTACATTTCCCTTTTCTACACAAACAATCGCTGTCATAAGCTTTGCTGTACTTGCCGGATAAATCTTTTTATTTGCATCCTGCCCAAAAAGAACTTCCCCAGAGCCTGCATCCATCACCACATAAGCATGGCATTGTTTCTTCGGTGCTTTCACTTTTGCCTGTCCCTGCAAAGGCAGGGCAATAAACAGCAACAGTAAAAGTATTCCTGTTAATTTCTTTTTCATATCGCCTCTCCTTTTTAATTTTCTCTTAAGTTTAATGATTTTCCAAACACACTCTAAGAAAAGTTTCTGGACAATCTTCTCTCCTTACAAAAAGACATATCCATACTATGTAATGCCTTATAAAGCTTTATTATCATCTCCACACAAAGTTCCTGACTGCCGTTATAGAGTTCCCAGAGATGTTTACAGGTTTCTGCATCCGCCGGATTGATTTCTTTTGGAATAAAATGATGATGCAGATCTAATTCTGGACTGACATATCCGCCAATCACTGTTGTAATCGCTCTCTTTACTCCAAATCCAGAACGGAAAATATAATTGATCACCAGTTTCATATGAAAAAGACTGACTTGTATCTGTTTCGCAGACTTCTTAAAATATGGTGCAATTACGGCGGCAATCTCTTTTTTATCCTTTATATGGCAGGCTCTCTTATAATGATTTAGATTTCTGCCATCACGCTGCATCACCTCAAAATCCCAATCTGTCTCTATCTCTGTATGACTGATTCCCGTTTCCTTTATGCGCTTTCTTACATAAGGATGGCAGGAACTGTCCAGAATAAAATGTGTCATAAATCCAGCAAGATAGGCAAATGCCTCATTCCTATTTTTCTGTGCCTGAAACACCTTAAATGCCCGTTTAAAAAACTCTCTGGCAGGTTCGTGATGTACTTTTACCCCATACTGATTTACTTTATTTTTACAATAAGAATGATAATAAAACAGAATATCCGGACCATGTACGCCAATATTATAGTATTCGATATATGGTTCTATTTTTCTTTGTAATTCTTCGGGAAGTTTATGAAAAACTTCCTGTCCATAGGCATAATGTGTATATGTTGTCGGCATAACATCATCTCCTTTTCTTGAGTAAACTGACTATTGTGACACCTTAATTCCAGTAATGTATTACCGGAGATTCTCGCAAAATTTTTCTTTCTGTTATTATAATCACTACAGAATTTAAAATCAAACGTATCTGTAATACTATTTTCTTATTTTGCGGCATTCGGTATAGTAACGTTTATCCTGTGCATGTCCCATAGAAAATGTCTTTCTCGGTAATGCTCCATCATGAATTACTGTAGGGAACAGTTCTTCCTTTCCCATATCCGGTAAAATAAATCCTATGCTGTCTTTTTCCCTGGCAAGGCTTTCTACTACCTCTTCTCCATGAATGTAATCAATCTTTCCGCCATTGTGTGCCAGATATCCATCAAGAAATCTCTGCAGGCTTCCTACTGTTAACTTAGACGTTGGACGTTCAATAACACATTTCTTTTTCTTTCCATTATAAATAGTATAGAAGGTCTGCCCTTTTCCTTCTTTTTTAATATGTAAAGCCGCATTCATCTTGCTTAATAAATCTTCTACATGAACACCGGTAACAATTCGGTGAATCGCCTCAAACTGAAGAGCAGGGCTGTGAAGATTTACAACCTCTACGAGCGCATATCTCGCTGGGTGCTCCGACAGATCTTCATCTGGATGTGCAGCCTTTAACTGTTCATAGTATGCTTTAGCAGCTGCAAGTGAATGATTGCCATCTCCAACTGCAAACAAAAGAACCGGACGGTCTTTTACATGATATTTATCGGCAAAACACTTTGGATCTGCCAGGAATGTAAGTGCTTTTTCAATCCGTTTCTTTTCCTCTTTTCCAAGAAGATAGCCACATAGATGTCCGCCGCCCATCATAAGGTCAAAATCATATAAAAGTGGAAGATGTTCCTTTTCCTGCTCACACGGTTCTATGACATGCTTTCCCGCATCATCTACAAGTAGCATAACGTGTGGAAGTTCCACTACCGCATTGTTACGAATCTCCACTCTGGCTGGAATTCTTTCTGCTACCGTTGCCTCTGTTGCTCTTATAAAAGATGTACTCTTTTTGCTATAATCGTACTGTTCCAAATCAATCTTTCCAACAATACCTGCGCGAACATTCCCAACACTGTCTGTCCGCTCTACATAAATCATCGCATCTTTATATTCTGTAAAAACCTTTTCACGCAGATACTTATTCATAGAAGCCTCAATATTTTTAAGTTGCTCCTCATGATTTTCCTGTTCCAAATATACTTCCGGCAAAATCATATCGAGAGTAGAGGGACTATCACCGGCAAATTTCTTTACCTCTTCCCAATATTCTGGCTCACTGGTAAACTGGTCACAGGCAATAACGGACCACTTCTCCATATTTACTTCTTTTCCAGGCAGTAAAATATCTGCCTCTTTAAATGTTTTCATTATTATTCTCCCTCTTTTGTGCTTCTATTTTTTCAGCAAGATCATTTAAATATACCCACCGTTCCATTTTATCAGAAAGTTCGGCTTCCGTCTTTTCTTTTTCTTGCATTAATTCATTCAATTTTATGAAATCGGTCGCACATTTGCTGATTTGTTCTTCTAACTCTGCAATTTTTTCTTCTAATTTCTCAATATCCTCATCAATTGTCTCAAATTCTTTCTGTTCCTTATAAGAGAATTTCAACTTCTTTTCTTTATTTTTAGAAGCAAGCCACTGTTCTCTTCCTTCTTTCTTCTTCTCATTGCTCTTTTTAATATGAAGCCCGGAACCAGAATCCACACTGTCAATGGAATCCGCCTCAATTCTTCCTGATTTTTCCTGATATTCTGTATAATCACCCTCGTAGACTACAATATTTCCATTTTCAAAAGCAGCAATACGGTCAACTGTTCTATCAAGGAAATAACGGTCATGAGAAACGGTGATGACAATTCCCGCAAATTCATCAAGAAAATCTTCTAAAACCCGAAGTGTCGCAATATCAAGATCATTTGTCGGCTCATCAAGTATTAAAACGTTCGGAGACTGCATCAGCACTTTTAAAAGGTATAATCTTCTTCTTTCACCACCAGAAATCTTAGCAATCGGCGTATACTGCATATCTGAACTGAAAAGGAAACGTTCTAACATTTTTGATGCACTGACCAGTCCCTCGGAAGTTCGTACATATTCTGCTGCATCTTTAATGTAATCAATAACTCTTTCTCTTTCATCCATTACTTCACATTCCTGTGCAAAGTAACCAATTTTTATTGTCTCTCCCCATTCAATCACTCCAGAATCTGCCTGCTCTAAATCTGCTAAAATCTTCATCAATGTGGACTTTCCACAGCCATTATGCCCGACAAATCCAATTCGTTCAAATCGTTTAAATATATAAGAAAAATGTTTAAAAAGCACCTTGTCTCCATATGCTTTTGAAATATCATAAAGTTCAATCGTTTTCTTTCCAAGTCTGGTTCCAACAGATCCCATCTCTACCTGCTTTGCTGTCTTTGGGGAATCCATCGCTTTTAACTGTTCAAAACGCTCTAAACGTGCCTTTTGCTTTGTCGAACGTGCCCTTGCCCCACGCATTACCCACTTTACTTCACTGCGGAGAATACTTTGTCTTTTTCTTTCTGAGGCAAGCTCTCTTTCTTCTCTCTCTGCTTTCCGTTCCAGATAACCAGAATAATTTTCATCATAATAATAAACTTTGCCACCTTCTACTTCCCAAATATGATTCGTTACCTTATCAAGGAAATAGCGATCATGCGTTACCATTAACAGTACACCACGAAAACTTTTAAGATAATTCTCCAGCCAGTCAGACATCTTATTATCCAAATGGTTCGTAGGCTCATCTAACAAAAGTACATTGGTGTCTCTATTGATGAGTTTACAGAGACGGACTTTAGCCTGTTCTCCTCCGCTTAATACACGAACTTTGCTTTCAATATGTTTTGTGGTAAGGCCACATTTTGCAAGGGCGGAACGTACTTCGTACTGGGTAAATCCAGGAAATTCTTCCCAGATTTCTTCGATACAGCTATTGGGATTCTCGCCTTTTACTTCCTGTTCAAAGTAGCCAATCTGAAGATTTTCGCCCTGTTCGCAGCTTCCTGAAAGAGGTGGGATTAGTCCGAGTAAACTTTTTAATAATGTTGTTTTTCCAATTCCGTTTGTTCCAATTAAGGCGATTTTCTGTCCTCTTTCCATATAAAAATCTAAAGGTTTTGATAATGGCTCATCATAACCAATTACAAGTTTCTTTGTTTCAAAGAGCATTTTCCCTGGAGTACGGCCGTAACGGAAATTAAATTCTGGCTTCGGCTTTTCTGCGGCTAATTCGATAAGGTCCATTTTATCAAGTTTTTTCTGACGGGACATTGCCATATTTCTTGTGGAAACGCGAGCTTTATTTCTCGCAACGAAATCTTTTAATTCATTGATTTCCTGCTGTTGACGGCGATATGCCGCTTCAAGCTGTGCTTTCTTTACCGCATAGACTTCCTGGAAATGGTCGTAATCCCCGACATAACGGTTCAGTTCCTGATTCTCCATATGATAAATGATATTTACAACTTCATTTAAAAATGGAATGTCGTGAGATATTAAGATAAATGCGTTTTCATAGTCAAGAAGGTATCTTTTAAGCCAGGCGATATGTTCCTCATCAAGATAATTGGTAGGCTCATCTAACAAAAGAATATCTGGCTTTTCTAATAAAAGCTTTCCCAGAAGTACTTTTGTTCTCTGTCCGCCACTCAAATCTGTAACATCACGGTCTAAACCAAGATCTAAAAGTCCTAATGCTCTTGCAACCTCTTCTACCTTTGCATCAATAGTATAAAAATCATGCAAAGTAAGCTCATCCTGAATCATGCCGAGTTCTTCCATGAGAATTTCCATTTCTTTTTCATCAGCAGTACCGAGCATATCACAAATTTCATTCATTCGCTCTTCTTTTTGTAATAAAGGATCAAAGGCAGATTTTAATGCATCCTGAATCGTCATTCCAGCCTCTAATACTGCATGCTGATCAAGATAACCGACATTTACATTTTTCGCCCACTCTACTTTTCCCTCATCCGGCATCATTTTCCCGGTAACAATGCTCATAAATGTGGACTTTCCTTCGCCATTTGCACCGACAAGACCGATGTGTTCTCCTTTTAACAGTCGAAAAGAAACATCGTTAAATATCGCTCTGTCTCCAAAACCGTGGGTTAAATGCTCTACATTTAAAATACTCATAAATTCTCCTTAAAATTCTATTTATTATCAAATTTACTATAATGACTTTACTATAACAAGACGCTCTCGTCAATCAAACTCTCTCCAACTTTCTAAACTCATCTCAACCAACTGTACTTTCAAACTATAATAAACTAAAGCTTATCCAATTCCTGCTGAATGTAGTATCGGAGTATTTTTGTGCTTGTTTTTGCGAGAAAATTTTTCGTCAGTTGTACACAAATTTTTGAGGCGTACGCGGAACATAGGTTGATGAAATTTATGTGAATCTGACGGAAAATTATCCACAACGGCAGGTGCAAGAGATTACGAGTGCACATTCTACAAAAAAACCTCCCAAAGGATTGCTCCCCTGAGAGGTCGTTGCTGCTGTTTGAAATTTGTAGTTCGGGTAAACGAAATTAACGTTTGCTGAACTGAGGTGCTCTACGAGCTTTCTTGAGACCGTATTTCTTTCTTTCTTTCATACGTGGGTCACGAGTTAAGTATCCAGCTTTCTTTAATGCTGGACGGAATTCTGGGTCAGCTTCAAGTAATGCTCTTGCAATACCGTGTCTGATAGCACCAGCCTGTCCTGTGTATCCGCCACCGTGTACGTTAACTAATACGTCAAATTTATCTGCTGTGGATGTTAATTCTAATGGCTGACGAGCGATTACTTTTAATGTGTCATATCCAAAATATTCATCCATGTCTTTTTTATTGATTGTTACTTTACCTGTTCCTGGTACGAGATATACTCTTGCAACACTGCTTTTTCTTCTACCAGTTCCGTAATATCTTGTAGTAGCCACTTACTTTTCCTCCTTAAATTAATACTAGATTGCTAATTCCTTAGGCTGCTGTGCAGCATGTTTGTGATCAGGTCCAGCGTATACGAAAAGCTTTGTATACATCTGTCTTCCAAGAGGTCCTTTAGGAAGCATACCTTTTACGGCAAGTTCGATAACTTCTTCTGGTTTCTTGTTTAATTTTTCTCTTAATGTTGTTTCTTTCATTCCACCAACATAGTCGCTGTGATGATAGTAAATCTTCTGATCTAACTTCTTACCAGATACTTTGATCTTGTCAGCGTTAACGATGATTACATAGTCACCGCAATCCATATGAGGTGTGAAAATAGGTTTGTTCTTTCCTCTTAAAACACTTGCAACTTCTGATGCAAGACGTCCTAATGTATGTCCTGTAGCATCAACTACATACCAGTCTCTTGTGATGGTAGATGGGCTAGCCATAAAACTTTTCATGAGTAGTTCTCCTCCTGTTTATTCTTTAAAAATCAACGGTTCAGATATGACTTCCTGGCTGTCCGGACCCTCCATCATATCAATCCTGCTATCGCAGGTATATGACAAAATGCATCTCGGGGCTTTTGAGATTACATTTTATATGCATACCACGATTTCATATTATATAACACTCTTTCGTGTGTGTCAATAACCTTTTTCCTACAAAATGTGGGATTTTTTAATTTAATGATCCCAATCGCTATAATGATTATAAATATTCAATTTTCTTTAAAAACAATCCTTTTGCCGGAACGGTTTCTCCTGCCTGTGAGCGGTCGCAAGCCTCAAGGATTTGTTTGACATGTTCTGGGGGATAGACTCCCAGTCCTACTTTTATTAAGGTTCCGCTAATAATGCGGACCATATTGTAGAGAAATCCTTCTCCGGTCACTCGGATGATTACTTTCTTTGAAGGATATTCTCCTTCGGAAAGAGGATGTGCTTCTACTTCGATTCCTGTTACGGTTCTCACTGTTGTCTGTGCCTGTGTTTTTGCGGCACAAAAACTTTTGAAGTCGTGGGTTCCGACAAGATATTGGCTGGCTTCCTGCATTGCCTGTATATTTAGTGGAAAAATGACAAGGTGGGAATAGAGTCTTTCTGTTGGCAGAGGAATCTTCCCATTTTGGATATGATATTCGTATGTTTTTCTTGTATCACAATATCTTGGATGAAAATCACCGGGTACTTGCTCGGATGATACAATTCGGATGTCTTCTGGTAGCTGTGGATTTAATGCAAAACAAAGTTTTTCTGGCGGAATCGTTGTTTCTGAATCAAATACTGCTACATTTCCAAAGGAATGTACTCCTGAATCGGTTCGGCTTGCTCCAATTATGTGTATTTCTTCTTTTAAAAAACGGCTCAATGTTTTATTTAATACTTCTTCTACGGTTATCCCGTTTGGCTGAATCTGCCAGCCACAATAATTGGTTCCATCGTAGGCAACTACTAATTTAAATCGTTTCATAAATCTCATTCTCTCTCTATCTTTAATTTTTAATAAGAACTTTACATCTTAAAATTTGTTTGAAAAATGCTTTCTGCAAGACGTGCGTTACAATTTCATAATTTATTTAGAAAAATCTCTTTAAAATAAAACTGCAAAAAATCATAATTACCACATAAAGCAACATGATTCCATACGCAATATAATCTCGTTTTTCATAAATAAGCGGATGCAGTCTGGTCTTTCCTTCCCCACCATTATAACATCTTGCATCCATCGCCATCGCAAGGTCGGATGCTCTCCTGATTGCCGCAATAAATAAGGGAACTAAAACAGGAATTAACTTTTTCCCCCGCTCTAAAATATTTCCGCTTTCAAAGTCAACGCCTCTTGACATCTGTGCTTTCATGATTTTGTCTAATTCTTCTGTTAAAATCGGGATAAACCGAAGAGCAATGGACATCATCATGGCAATCTCATGTACTGGCACATGCACTTTTTTTAGAAAATGAAACCCTTTTTCAAGTCCATCGGTAAGTTGATTTGGCGTTGTCGTAAATGTCATTACGGATGAACCGATGACCAGATAAACCAACCGTACAACAAGATAGAATGCCATCCATAATCCCTGTTTCGCGATTGTTATCGGCCCAATTTTTACAAGCATATCTCCACTCACACTAATCATATTTATAATTGCTGAAAAACAAATGATAATAAACAGCGGCTTTACTCCCCGAATCATCATAGACACTGGAACTTTAGAAAGCTTTACTATCAAAATAAGAAATGCTGTCGCAATCCCAAGGCTTAATAAACTTTTAGGAAAAAATAATGTAATAACAAAAAGCAATGTTCCTAAAAGTTTTACCCTCGGATCAAGTTTATGAAGAATGGAATCAGCTTTATAATATTGTCCTAATGTCATTTCCCGAATCATAAGCTGCCTCCTGCTATATACGCTGCTAATTCATCTATATTTAATGGAATCCCTACATTTTTTGTTCTTTTTGTTTTTATATACTCTTTTGCTTTTTCATTCGAAGCTTCTATCTTTTTCTCATGCATTTCTGTGCCTTTTTCTTTTGTTTCTTTCTGATTTATTTCTACGTTTTCTTGGGATAACTCTATCGTCTTCTGAGATACTTCCCGATTCTTTTGATTGTATTGCATATCATGAGAAAAAGCATTTTCTAAATCAATATCTGTCTCTTCTAATATTTCTTTTAAATCCAGATAAAATTCTACTGCCTGTGGAACACCTAGTCCCATTTCTGTTAACTCATCTTTTCGTACAAAGACTTCTTCTGTTTTGCCATCCATTTTAAGCTGTCCATTCTCCATCACCAGAACTCTGTCTGCATGATCTGCCACATCGTCCATGTTATGTGAAACCAGTACGATAGTGATTCCTCTCTCTTTATTCAAATGATGTAAGAGGTCAAATAATATCTTTTTACCCGGTGCATCCATACCGGCAACCGGCTCATCTAAAATGAGGTATTCCGGCTCCATCGCAAGAATTCCAGCTAATGCTACTCTCCTTTTTTGTCCACCAGAAAGAGAAAATGGAGACACTTTTTCAAGTTCATTAGAAAGTCCTGCAAGTTGCATCGCATGACGGGCTTTTTCCTCACATTCCTTTTTATCAAAGCCAAGATTCTTCGGACCAAATGCAATATCTTTTAATACATTTTCTTCAAAAAGCTGGTATTCTGGATACTGGAAACAGAGTGCTACCTTCTGTCGAAGCTTTTTTAAATCATATTTCTTCTCCCAGATATTTTCTCCATTGAAGAAATAGTCCCCACTTTTCGGCTGAAAAAGCCCATTAAAATGCTGAATTAAAGTAGACTTTCCTGAACCCGTACGACCTATAATCGCCACAAATTCTCCAGGTTCTATAGCAAGTGAAATATCTTTTATGGCATATTTTTCTTCTCCGGAGTCTTGCTTTTTGTACTGATAACTGATGTTTTTAAGAGTAATTCCTTTTGTTGATTCTGTTTTTTTAGGCTCATCTATATTCTTAGATGCGTCTTCTTTTATATCTGATGTTTCTTTTAATTCATGCGATTTCTTAGATACTTCTGCTTCATCTAATTCATGTGATTTCTTAGATACTTCTGTTTCATCAGCCAAGTTCAGATCACCTAAAGAATTGTCAGCTAATTTTTCATTTCTATCATCTACAGAGATACTATAAGAATCAGATTGTTTTTCAAGACAGTTTCCGTATCGACTGTTTTCCTTAGCTTGACTCTTTACATTACTCTTGCTACTTTCACTTATTGTCTTCCGTTCAGATTTATACTCAGACAAGACTATATTATCAGACTCGTCCTTCTGAAAATGATATTTCAAAAACTCAAGTAACTGTTGCTTTGTGTAAATCTCTTCCGGCACATCCACACTTTTTTTTCTTAAGTCATCTATCAAAGCAACTTCAAATGGCAGTTCCAGATTATTTTCCACTAATTTTTCTGGTATTTTAAATAATGTCTCTGGTGTACCTTTAAGCGTAATCTTACCATGGCTCATTACATATAAATAATCTGCCTGACTGACTTCCTGCAAAAAATGTGTAATATAAATAACGGTAATATTCTTCAAACGTTTTAAATCATAGATAGCTTCCAACAGTTCCTTCCGGCTTTCCGGGTCAATCATTGCTGTCGGTTCATCAAATATAATACATTCCGGTTCCATCGCAAGAACTCCAGATATCGCAATCTTCTGCTTCTGCCCTCCAGAAAGCGCTCCCGGTGATGCTTCTCTATAAGCAGTCATTCCCGTAGAAGCCAATGCTTTCGTAATCCTCATTTCTATCTCTTCCGCTGGAATTCCCATATTTTCCGGGCCAAATGCAACATCTTCCTCCACGATATTTCCTATCAACTGATTATCAGGATTTTGAAATACCAGCCCTGCTGTCTTCCGAATATCCAAAATCTGTTCTTCTTTTGCAGTATCCATTCCACCAACGTAAATAATACCACCCGATGGCTTTAATAATGCTGCAAGCTGCTTCGCAAGCGTAGATTTTCCAGAACCATTATGACCGAGAATTCCCACAAAATCTCCTTTTTTAATAGAAAGAGAAATATTGTCAATCGCCGTATGTTCTATAACTTCTTCTTTTTCTCCAGAATACATTTTATACTTAAATAAAAGATTTTTAACGTCAATTAAATTCATCTGACTTTTCTCCACTATAATCATTGTTCGTAAAACTGCATCTCACCTTTATCATAAGTTTGACAAAGCTAACAAATATTATAACCCATTTTCTCTCAAAAAGATACTGATTTGATTTAATTCGGTGTATTCAACAGACAAAGCCAGGCCCGAAAGAGAGAAGAGAACCTATATCTGTGGCCTTGGAGCTAG
>ENA-OOXM01002105-OOXM01002105.1-human-gut-metagenome-genome-assembly--contig:-NODE-2105-length-13424-cov-8.698108_pt1 | contig 13424 bp, 12 predicted proteins | sample MGYA00241589_ERZ501347 | MGnify/ENA primary metagenome ERZ501347 (study PRJEB25962, sample SAMEA2042832) | human gut metagenome | biome: human gut; feature: human-associated habitat; material: faeces...
GAAGGCGGTGGCGGAGTTGCACTTCTAACTTGACGGTGGGGACTGTCGGAAGGCCTTGCCGTGGAGCGGAACGACGGTAAAAAATCTTTACAAACGAAGTCCGGCTGCTACTCTCGTTCTGTGAGCCGGGGCTTTGCGGAAAAGGCTCTTTCGGCTGAGGATGAATGTGTTTTGGCGTCGGTTGGGGTGCCGTTCCGGACACATGGCGGTGCGATATGGTGCATTTCGGGTTGCGAAATGGGCTTTATCAGGTGCCGAAATGCACCATATCGCACGCCGAAAAAGCCTCTTTCGCAGTGCAATAAAGGCTATTTCGCACCGCGGAAGAGGCTTCGCAAAAATGTAATTTTCGTAAATATCTGATAGCGAGAGCGTTGCGCAACCGCGCCATTTTCGGCTTATTTCCGACAAAAGTTTATCCGGATGATTTCACGACCGGTCCTGACGACGAATGGTTGTAATTTTTTTTGACAAATATACGACGCGGCGCCAGTCCAGTGCTGTCATCATATCTTCTCGCCGTAGCACAGGTCGCCGGCGTCGCCGAAGCCCGGCACGATGTACTTGTGCTCGTTGAGTCCCGGGTCGATGGCAGCGCACCATATCGTGGTGCGGTCGTCGGGGAATGTCTTTCTGATGTGCTCTATTCCCTCCGGCGCGGCTATCACGCACGCCACGTGCACGCTCTTTGGCGTGCCCTTGGTGAGGAACGCCTTGTAACCCAGCTCCATCGAGCCTCCGGTGGCGAGCATCGGGTCGGCTATGATGAGCGTCTTGCCTTCGATGTCGGGCGTGGCGAGATACTCAACGTGTATGCTTACGTCGGTGTGCGACTGGTCGGTGTACTCGCGGTATGCGCTCACGAAGGCGTTGCCGGCATGGTCGAATATGTTCAGAAAACCGTTGTGGAACGGCAGACCGGCCCTGAATATGGTGGCGAGCACCACCTTGTCGGTTGGCACACTGACGCGCGCCGTGCCGAGAGGCGTCTGCACCTCGCGTGTCTCATAGCTGAGAGTCTTGCTCAGCTCGTAGGCCTCGAGCTCGCCTATGCGCATGATGTTGTTGCGGAAAAGCAGTCGGTTGTGCTGGTAGTCCTTGTCGCGCATCTCGGCCATATACTGGTTCATGATGGAGTTTGTCTGGCTGAAGTCGATAATCTTCATGATGTTCTATGTTTTATTTATAATTTAATGTGTGGAAAGGGTGGCACCGCGGCAGAATCATATCGTCTTTTAGATTGTTTGGGGTGTGCCGGACGTGTCGCCGCATGGGTGAAACCTGTCGTGCCGCCGGTGCAAAATTATCAAAAAACTTTTGTAGTTTGCCAACTCCAAATTGCAATTAAGCAGGTGCCGGCAAAATTTTTTTGTTCTTTAACATAAAAAGATTTATTGTGCTTTTTTTTGTGATAATTAAGTTTGTTGTTTTATGAGTTTTTTCATAACTTTGCGTCGGCTTTTAAAAGAGTAAGCCGCTTGTAATAAGAACGTAATAGGATATTTTTTCACATCTAAATAATTATTGAAATGGCAAAATTTGATAAGTCAGTTTTAGAGAAGTACGGAATCACAGGAACAACTGAGGTTCTCTACAATCCTTCTTATGAAGTACTCTTCGAAGAAGAGACAAAAAGTGACCTTACTGGTTACGACAAAGGTCAGGTTACTGAGCTTGGCGCCGTAAACGTAATGACAGGTATCTACACCGGCCGTTCACCTAAGGATAAGTTCATCGTAATGGATGAGACATCTAAGGACACAGTATGGTGGACATCTGACGAATATAAGAACGACAACAAACCGGCTTCTAAAGAGGCTTGGGCTGCCGTTAAGGAAATCGCAAAGAAAGAGCTTTCTAACAAGAAACTGTATGTAATCGATGGCTTCTGCGGTGCAAACAAAGACACACGTATGGCTGTTCGTTTCATCATGGAGGTTGCTTGGCAGGCTCACTTCGTAAAGAACATGTTCATCCGTCCTTCTGAGGAAGAGCTCGAAAGCTTTGAGCCGGACTTCGTTGTTTACAACGCTTCTAAGGCTAAGGTTGAAAACTGGAAGGAACTGGGTCTGAACTCAGAGACAGCCGTTGTATTCAACGTAACTTCTAAGGAGCAGGTTATCATCAACACATGGTATGGTGGTGAGATGAAGAAGGGTATGTTCTCTATGATGAACTACTTCCTGCCGTTGAAGGGTATCGCTGCTATGCACTGCTCTGCAAACTGCGACAAGAACGGTGAGAACACAGCTATCTTCTTCGGTCTGTCTGGAACAGGTAAGACAACTCTGTCTACCGACCCGAAACGTCTGCTTATCGGTGATGACGAGCACGGATGGGACGACAACGGTGTGTTCAACTTCGAAGGTGGTTGCTACGCTAAGGTTATCAACCTTGACAAGGAAAGCGAGCCGGATATCTACAACGCAATCCGTCGCGACGCTCTGCTCGAGAACGTAACTGTTGACGCTAACGGTAAGATCGACTTCACAGACAAGAGCACAACTGAGAACACTCGTGTTTCTTATCCTATCTATCACATCGAGAACATCGTTAAACCGGTATCTCACGCTCCGGCTGCTAAGCAGGTTATCTTCCTGTCAGCTGATGCATTCGGTGTACTGCCTCCAGTATCTATCCTGACTCCGGAGCAGACAAAGTACTACTTCCTGTCTGGATTTACAGCTAAACTCGCCGGTACAGAGCGCGGTATCACAGAGCCGACTCCTACATTCTCTGCTTGCTTCGGCCAGGCATTCCTCGAGCTGCATCCTACAAAGTATGCTGAGGAACTGGTAAGACACATGGAGAAGAGCGGTGCTAAGGCATACTTGGTTAACACTGGTTGGAACGGAACTGGCAAGCGTATCTCTATCCGTGATACACGTGGTATCATCGACGCTATCCTCGACCACTCAATCGACGAGGCTCCTACAAAGACAATACCTTACTTCAACTTCGTTGTTCCTACAGAGTTGAAGGGTGTTGATTCTCACATCCTCGATCCGCGCGACACATACGATTGCGCTTGCAAGTGGGAAGAGAAAGCTAAGGATCTGGCTGCACGCTTCATCAAGAACTTCGCTAAATACGAAGGCAATGACGCTGGTAAGGCTCTCGTTGCTGCAGGTCCGAAACTCTAATTCTAAAACAACAGATTTAGATATCATTTCAAGTAGGCATGTCACACGGCATGCCTACTTTCTTTTTATGCCTACATCTCGTGTCGGAATGGACAGGGCGGACATCCTGGCACAGGTGTTCCTTTAACCCGAGGTTGAATTCTGAATCTTTAAAAAGGCTGTGCCTGACATTAAGTCGGGCATATTCTGAAACAGTCTCAACTGCCTTATAATGAATGTGAAGGCGGTGACAGTCAGTCCTGTTAAGGGCTATGAGACGACGCGCTACGCTTACACCTTATTATATATTATATATAGTGAGCGGCATTATTGCGGTAAATGCTCCGTGATGATAATCGTGTGAAAAAAACATCAGCCGTATGTTCTAATCACTAAACAAACTTAAAAAACACTGCTTTAATGAATAAATAACACAATAAAGCACCTAAAAAAAGTTCTATTTGGAGAATTCTGATTAAATTTGCAGCTAAAAATAAAAGAAGTTTGAGTAGAAAAATGAAAAGAAAGTTGATACCTTTGGCGATTGTGGCCTGCGGAATAATGTCGCTGGCATCTTGTCTTGGCGACGACAGTGGGTTCGTCTATGCTGATGATGTTGCGATAACATCGTTCAAGCTTGGAACGCTCAACCAGTATTTTCACACCTTATCCTCGCACGGACTCGACAGTGTTTATAAGAAAACTATTGACTACGGCGACCGTATTTTTTACATAGACCAGATAAAAGGCGAGATATACAACCCCGATTCGTTGCCTTTAGGTGTTGACGGAAAGAAAGTGCTTTGCAGCATCGGCACGAAGAATGCCGGAACTGTAGGTATAAAGAGCATGACGAGCGACTCGCTCAAGTATTTCAGTACCACCGACTCAATAGATTTCACTGTGCCACGCGACTTCTATGTATATAGCAATTCGGGCTTGAGCTACAGAAAATACACCATCCGTGTGAACGTGCATAAGGAGGACGGTGATGTGTGCGTGTGGAAGAGAATGGGCACGAATGACGCGTTGGCTGCGCTTGAGGGCATGAAGGCTTTTGCCGTAGACGGACGCCTTCTCGTGTTCGGACGCAAGGGTGACAACACTCTCTTATACAGCTCTGTGGATGGAACTGCATGGACAGATATTACTTCTGGTGTAGGCTCTACGCTATCGGCAGATGCTTATAAAAGCGTTGTCGAGAGTGCCGGATACATCTATTTATATGATAATGGCAAGGTGATGAAGACGGCAGACGGACAGTCGTGGACAGTGACCGGCAACGCTCAGCTGAAACAGCTGGTGGCTGCAAGCAGCTATCGTCTTTATGCTTACGATACCGAAGGACGTCTGTCTGAATCTGACGATGAAGGAGCGACATGGACAACCTCTGTAATCGACGAGTCGCAGGACCTCCTGCCGGATGAGGACATAACATCTGTCTGCATGCCGTTATCTACAAACGCTTCTACGGAACGCGTGGTAATGGTGGGTAACCGCAGCGCAAGTGAGTATCCGTCTGACGCAACTCCTATGATATGGGGCAAGATAGACGAGGGCGCCGAGTATAGCGAGAACCAGCAGTGGACATATTATGATGTCTCTTCAGACAATAGATACAAGGCTCCGCGTCTGCGCAACATCCAGACTGTGAACTATGATGACTGCATACTGGCATTGGGCGGAGAGAGCATCAGCGGCTCTTCGCATAAGGCATTCGATAGTTTCTATCGCAGCGCCGACGGCGGAATAACATGGCAGAAAGACACTGTCATGACAATACCGAGCGGACTCTCTGTTAGCCAGAAGTCTTTCGCGATAACCGTTGACAAGAACAACTTCATGTGGTTCGTATGCGGCGGTAGCGGACAAGTATGGCGCGGACGCATCAACCGTCTCGGATGGATAAAGGAACCAGACACATTCATCGAATAATATGAAATGAGGAAAGCCTTCATAACGATTTTTCTTATTGCCTGCTCGGTAGTGGCAAATGCGCAGACCGACGACCAGTATCGCATGGAAATAGGTGCTGGTGTGGGCATGATGTCTTATGAAGGCGACTTCAACGGTAGCATTTTCGGCAATATGCAGCCCATGGCGTCGCTCGTGCTGCGCAGAGTGTTCAATCCGTATATGGGGTTGAAGCTCACCGGAAGTTACGGAAAGCTCAAGGGCTCGTCGAAGGATGTGCAGACATATTATCCTGATTATCAGACGGAAACTTATGATTTCAGCAACACGCTCATAGATATGAGCCTGGTGTATGAATATAATTTCTGGCCGTATGGCACTGGACGTGACTATCGCGGGGCGAAAAGGCTGACACCGTTTGTGTTCGGAGGCATCGGCGCTACTTATGCCTCGGGAAACGATAAAAATGTTTTCACAGCCAACATTCCGATAGGTCTTGGCGTGAAATATAAAATAGGAGAACGGTTGAACCTCGGATTGGAGTGGGCGATACATTTCTCGCTTAGTGACGAACTCGACGGAGTGAAGGATTCTTACGGCATAAAGAGCACCGGACTGTTCAAGAACACCGACTGCTATTCGGCTTTGCAGATAACTCTCACATACAGTTTCATGCCGAAATGCCGCACGTGTCACAACGCTGACGAGTAGCCGACGCACGACATAAGGCGCAAACCTATATTGCTAACAGTAAAATATCTGATTTATATGCTTGACGTTTTAGACAGAAACAATATCCCGCAGCATATCGCCATAATAATGGACGGCAACGGAAGATGGGCAGCCGAACGCGGCAAACCGCGCAGCTTCGGACATCAGGCCGGCGTGGATACCGTCAGACGCATAACGTCGGAGTGTACCCGTCTGGGCGTGAAGTTCCTCACGCTATACACATTCTCTACCGAGAACTGGAACAGACCGGCCGACGAGGTGGCTGCGCTGATGGGGCTTGTGCTGTCTTCTCTCGAGGACGAAATATTCATGAAGAACAACGTGAGGTTTCGTGTCATCGGTGATTTGAACAGATTGCCGGAGGAAGTAAGATGCAAACTGGCTGAGACAGAAGAGCACACGGCCGCAAATACGGCAATGACCATGGTGGTGGCTCTGAGCTATTCGGCACGTTGGGAAATAACACGTGCCGTGAAGAACATCGCCTTGCGTGTGGCGGCAAACGAATTGTCGCCGGACGATATAGACGAGAAGATGGTGGCAGAGAACCTCTCTACGAACTTCATGCCCGACCCCGACCTGCTCATAAGAACCGGAGGCGAGGTGAGGGTGAGCAATTACCTGTTGTGGCAGATAGCCTACAGCGAGCTGTATTTCTGCGATACCTACTGGCCCGATTTCAACGAGGACGACCTTCATAAAGCCATCTTGAGCTACCAGGGACGTCAGCGCCGATTCGGAAAGACTGGTGCACAGGTGGAAAACGGCGATAAAGCCTGAATACGGAAAAACGTCGGTTGAAGGCGTGATTTGCCACCGCAAACATTGAAATATAAATAAACTGAAAGATAATAATCCAGGAATGGAGGAGTTTTCCTTATGAAAGGATAAACAGAAAAGCCCTGTTCCGCCTCTTGATGAAAGATTTTAAAAAGCGATTATGAATGTAAGAAAACTGTTGATTGCCATGGCGGCGCTGGTTTGCAGCGTCTTTGCCAGTGCTCAGGACAAAATCGTTTATCCTGACATTTCTTATGCCGGCACGCCGCGGACTGTTACCATCGGCGGAATAACGGTATCCGGAATCGAAGGCTATGAGGACTATATGCTTACCGGTATATCAGGCCTGACTGTCGGACAAACCATATCACTGCCTGGCAATGAACTGACAGAGGCTGTCAAGAAATACTGGAATTACAGATTGTTCTCGGATGTGGCAATCGGTGTCGATTCGATTGTTTCCGACAAGGTTTACCTTAATATCCGCCTGCGTGCCAATCCGCGCGTGTCGGCTGTCAACTATATCGGAATCAAGAAATCGGAGCGTTCGGACATGGAAGAGAAGCTCGGACTGCTCAAGGGATTGCAGATCACTCCGAACACAATAGACCGTGCCAAGCTCATCGCGAAGAACTACTTCAACGAGAAGGGTTTCAAGAACGCTGAGATACAGATTGTCGAGCGTCCCGACGTGACCGACAAGAACATGGTGATTCTTGATGTCATAATCGACAAGAAGCAGAAGATGAAGGTGCGTAGCATCATCATAGAAGGTAACGAGGCCTTTACTGACGGCAGAATCAAGGGTGGACTGTTCCGCAAGGGATTCATATCGAAGACTCACGAGGCCGGAAAGCTCGCTACGTTCCTGAAATCCAAGAAGTTCACTCCGGAACGCTGGAAGGGCGATAAGGAGAAAATCATCGAGAAATACAATGAATACGGTTATCGTGACGCGGTCATTCTGTCCGACAGTGTATGGAATGTTGATGACCGTCACGTGAACATCCTCTTAAAGATAGACGAAGGTAAGAAATATTATCTGCGCGACATAACTTGGGTGGGAAATACAGTCTATTCATCAGATCTTCTCGCCAGAGTGCTCGGCATGAAGAAAGGCGACGTCTATAATCAGAAACTCTTGAACAAGCGTCTGACAGAAGACGAGGACGCTGTGGGCAACCTGTACTGGAACAACGGTTACATCTTCTATTCGCTTACACCTACCGAGGTGAACATCGTGGGCGATTCAATCGATCTCGAGATGCGTATCATCGAAGGTCCGCAGGCTCGTGTGAGCCGCGTACGCATCAACGGTAACGACCGTCTGTACGAGAATGTCGTCCGCCGCGAGCTCAGAACAAAGCCGGGCGACCTCTTCTCTAAAGAGTCGCTGATACGTTCGGCACGTGAGATTGCGTCGATGGGTCACTTCAACGAGGAGAAGATAAATCCTCAGCCTATTCCAAACGAGGAAGACGGAACGGTTGACATCAACTGGGATCTGGAGCAGAAGACCAACGACCAGGTCGAGTTCTCTCTCGGATGGGGACAGACCGGTGTAATCGGACGTGTAGGTATAAAGCTCAACAACTTCTCCATACGCAACCTGTTCAACAAGAACAAGGAACACCGAGGCATCATGCCTATCGGTGATGGTGAGGTACTCTCGCTCGGAGCACAGACTAACGGTACTTACTATCAGTCGTACAACCTCAACTACTCCACCAACTGGTTCGGAGGAAAACGACCGATTCAGTTCAACGTCGGCGTGTTCTACTCTAAGCAGACAGACGTTTCGAGCAACTATTACAACAGTGCTTATTTCAACAATTATTATAATTATCTGTACGGTTACGGCAGCAGCATCTACAATAATTATGAGAATTATTACGACCCTGACAAGTACGTGCAGCTCATCGGAGCCTCCATCGGATGGGGTAAACAGCTCCGCTGGCCGGACGATTACTTCACATTGTCGTTGCAGCTCGCCTATACGCGCTACATGTTGAAAAACTGGAGCTACTTCCTTCTCACCAACGGAAACTCCAACAACCTCAACTTCACCATCTCGCTCAACCGTGTTTCTACCGACAGTCAGCTCTTCCCGAGCCGCGGTTCAGAGTTCTCGCTGTCGCTGTCAATCACTCCGCCATGGTCATTGTGGGACCACAAGGACTACCAGCACCTCGCAACCAACTCTCAGTCGCCTAATTTCGACCGCGAGCAGCAAGAGAAATACCGCTGGATTGAGTACCACAAATGGAAGTTCAAGGCAAGAACCTTTACCTCGCTCACCGGTGGCAGCAAGCGTCTCGTGCTCATGACACGTGCTGAGTTCGGTTTGCTCGGAAGCTACAACAAGTATAAGAAATCTCCGTTCGAGACCTATTATATGGGTGGTGACGGTATGACCGGTTACTCAACAGGTTATGCAGAGGAGACCATCGGTCTGCGTGGATACGAGAACGGTTCGCTTACGCCTTACGGATACGAAGGTTATGCCTACGACCGTATGACCCTCGAGCTGCGCTATCCGTTCCTTCTGGGCAACACGACCATCTATGGTCTGACATTCCTCGAGGCCGGTAACGCATGGAACGACACAAAGGACTTCAACCCGTTCGACATGAAGCGTTCAGCAGGTATCGGTGTCCGTATCTTCCTTCCTATGGTCGGTATGATGGGTATCGACTGGGCATACGGTTTCGACAAGGTGTTCGGCACCAAGGGCGGAAGCAATTTCCACTTTATTCTCGGTCAGGAATTCTGATGCAGAATGTATGATATAAATGTTATTAACAATTAAACAAGGAGGATAGAAAATGAAAAAACTTTTGATAATTGCCGTATTGGCCATGACAGCCGTGACTGCTGGGGCACAGAAGTTTGCCTTGATTGATATGGAATACATATTGAATAACATTCCGGCTTACGAACGTGCCAACGAGCAGTTGAATCAGGTTTCGAAGAAATGGCAGGCTGAGGTGGATGCCATCAGCAACGAGGCTGCCACTATGTATAAGAACTATCAGAACGAAGTAGTGTTCCTCTCGCAGGAGCAGAAGAAGGAACGCCAGGAGGCGATAATGAATAAGGAGAAGGAAGCCGGCGAACTGAAGCGCAAGTATTTCGGTCCGGAAGGCGAACTTTTCAAGAAGCGTGAGAGTCTCATGACGCCTATCCAGGACGAGATTTACAACGCAGTGAAGGAAATATCCGACCTACGCGGCTACTCGCTCGTGCTCGACCGTGCCAGCGACACAGGCATCATCTTCGGCTCGCCAAAGATAGACATCAGCAACGAAGTGCTCGAAAAGCTGGGCTACGCTAACTGACGCATGCGACGTGTCGCTATGTTTCGGTATACAAAAGAATTTAAATAAATAACACAATAAACAAAAAAAGAAAATGAAAAAGCTTATTTTAATGTTGATCATGTTTGCCCCGTTGGCAGCATTCGCACAGACACCTAAATTTGGTCATCTTAACACACAGGAAATCATGGCTTCAATGCCTGAACTCATCAAGGTGCGTGGCGAGCTCGAAGCAACGGCCAAGCAGTATGAGAACGATCTGAAGGCCATGCAGGACGAACTGCAGCGCAAGGCAGCTGAGTATGACAAGAACAAGTCAACAATGAACGAGACAAAGCAGAAAGAGACAGAAACAGAGCTCATGAACCTTCAGCAGAAAATCCAGCAGGCTTATCAGGACAACTCCGAGGCATTCCAGAAAGCACAGCAGGAGAAGATGCAGCCTATCACAACCAAGCTGCTCAACGCCATCAAGGCTGTAGGCAAGGCCGGTGGATATGTTTACATCATGGACCTCTCAGCCGGAATACCTTATGTAAGCGACACGCTCAGCAAGGACGTGACCGCAGAGGTGAAGGCAGAGCTTAACAAGATGAAGTAAGCAACACATATTTAAACAATAACCCGACTGTGCCATCATATTCGTGGCACAGTCTTTATCTTTTCTGAATATTATGAAAAAGCTGTTCTTTTTGTTATTATTTTTTGCCGTTGCCACCGTGTCGGGGGCACAGTCACTGAAGTATGGCTATTTCAGTCTCGACTCAATATTCACGGCCATGCCCGAATATGCGGTCGCACAGAAGAACCTTTCCGACCTGCGTGCGAAGTACGACGAGGAGATGAAGCGCGCCGAGAACGAGTTCAACGCCAAGTATGAGGAGTTTCTCGAGACACAGCGCGACATGATACCCTCAATACTTTACAAGCGCCAGACTGAGCTTCAGGATATAATGGAAAAGAACATTGCTTTCAAGAAGGAGGCCACGCGGTTGCTCGACGAAGCCCGCAAGGACGCCTACGCACCGATCCGTGCCAGAATATTCGAGACTGTGCACCGTATCGGACGCGAGCGTGGGCTCGCCTTTGTACTCAATACCGACGGCGACGCCTGCCCTTATATCGATCCCGCCTGTGGCGAGAATATAAGTCCGTTACTAAGAACAGCCCTAAACATACAGTGATGACACAATCCGACTCCATTTTTCCTTCAGCCCCGGGACCCATAGGAGTGTTCGATTCCGGATACGGAGGACTCACCGTCCTTCACGGCATACGCCAGCTGTTGCCGGCCTACGACTACATGTATCTTGGCGACAATGCCCGTGCGCCATACGGCTCACGCTCGTTCGAGGTGGTCTATCAGTTCACCCGCCAGGCCGTAGTCAAACTTTTCTCCATGGGATGCCATCTCGTAATCCTCGGCTGCAACACCGCTTCAGCCAAGGCTCTGCGCACCATACAGCAGCGCGATCTGCCCGAGCTCGACCCACAGCGGCGTGTGCTCGGCATCATCCGTCCGACGGCGGAGATCATAGGCAACATCACGCGCAGCCGTCATGTGGGCATCCTTGCCACCGAAGGCACAATCAAGAGCGAGAGCTACGCGCTCGAGATAGACAAGCTCTTCCCCGACGTAGTGGTGTCGGGCGTGGCATGTCCGCTGTGGGCCGCCATCGTGGAGGCCAACGAAGCCGACAGTCCCGGAGCCGACTATTTCGTCAAGAAACGCATCGACCAGCTCATGCGCAAGGACCCGCTCATCGACACTATAGTGCTCGGATGCACCCACTATCCGCTGCTTATGAACAGCATAGTGAAGAACGTGCCCGATGGAGTGCGCATAGTGCCGCAGGGACATTACGTTGCCGAGAGTCTCCAGAACTATCTCGAACGCCACAAAGACATGGAGGCGATGATCACGCAGGGAGGCACCTGCCGCTATTTCACCACCGAGAGCGAGGACAAGTTCAGGGAGAGCGCGCAGATATTCCTTCACGAGAAGGTGAACGTGAACCACGTAGACCTCGATTGATATCTTTTCTCCGGTTTCCTGCTTCCGCCGTCTGTTCCGTGCGATGCGGTCGGATGACTGTGGCTCAACCTTATATACGCAATGCATTCCTTTATTTATCACGGTATGAGAAATATCGGAAAAAGTCGTCTGTCGTATTATATCGCCGTATTCGTGCTTATTCTTGCAGCCAACAGCATAGTGCGTCGCCTTTTGCCGTACGACGAGTTGAAGGACGGCAACCTGCTTGTCAATGCTATGGGTTCGCTTATTCTCACCATACTGTTTGCTGTCGCAGACAGCATCATACGCCATATCCGAAAACGTGGTTGACTCCCCATATTAGTCTTCTTGCCTATCTTGACAGCCGTATATCCGCACCGAGGAACTGTCGTTCTTATGTTCAGGACAATGCGTGTCATGCAATATAAACACTCTATAATATGAAAGATATGAAATGGGATGTGCTCGACAGTGAGTACATCGTGCGTCGTCCGTGGCTTACGGCACGCCGCGACAAGGTAAGACTGCCCGACGGCAGGGTGAACGATGAGTATTATGTGCTCGAATATCCCGATTGGGTAAACATCATAGCCATCACCGATGACGACCGCTTCGTGCTCGTGCGACAGTATCGTCACGGGCTCGGCCGCACCTCGTTCGAGCTGTGTGCCGGAGTGTGCGAGCAGGGCGAGAGTCCCGAAGAGTCGGCACGCCGCGAGCTGCTCGAGGAAACCGGATATGCCGGAGGCGAATGGCACGAGCTCATGCAGCTCACCGCCAATGCCTCGACACAGAACAACATCACCCACTGTTTCATAGCCCGCGGTGTCAGCAAGGTGGATACGCAGCATCTCGACCCTACGGAGGATGTGGAGGTCTATTGCAAGGAGCGCGGTGAGGTGTATGACATGCTCCTTCGCGGCGAGTTCATGCAGGCCCTGATGGCGGCTCCTCTGTGGCGTTTTTTCGCGCTCGACGGTCGTTGACCGGTAAACGCAGGAAGACCTCTTCCGACACTGTTTCTGTATATTTATGCAGAACCGGAAGTAAAAAATTTTGACAAATATTTTTTTGAAAATAGAAAATATATTATATATTTGTTGGATAATCTTTATAAATTTGATATGAAAACAAAAATTTTTTTAATAGCGCTAATAAGTGCTGTAATGTTTTCCTGTTCAGAGGAAGAAATTGATAGATCAGATAACAAAGAAAAAAAATCTGAAATCCAAGTCACAAATAATTTGCTGGTTTTTCCCAATGAAGAAAGTTTGGTATCGGCTTTGAATAACGATTTACCAGATCCAATTAAAGCCTCTTTTAAATCTCAAAGAAGTATTTTCGATACTTTAACCGAGCGAGAATATCGTCGTGCTTTATTTCTAAGAAATCTTTCTGATGAAGAATATTACAAAGTAGACAGACATTGTGATTATTATCGTGAATTATTAAAAACAAATTTTATTAAAGAAACAAATTTAGACGACGGAACCCAATTATATCAATTAAATCTATGTATGCCTACTTATTCAAATGTTTTGA
>ENA-OOXM01002108-OOXM01002108.1-human-gut-metagenome-genome-assembly--contig:-NODE-2108-length-13421-cov-2.496110_pt1 | contig 13421 bp, 8 predicted proteins | sample MGYA00241589_ERZ501347 | MGnify/ENA primary metagenome ERZ501347 (study PRJEB25962, sample SAMEA2042832) | human gut metagenome | biome: human gut; feature: human-associated habitat; material: faeces...
GCAGCGCCGTTTCTCATCTTGCGCCCGAACTCGCCTACTCTTCTTCGGTATTCGCTTCGATTAGGTTCAATGCAGTTTCCAGCATTTCGTCCCGTCCATCCCGGATACCTTCGAGGGTCGGCCGTATTTCGTGGTCGATCTTCACGCCCTGCCGATTCACCACCCATCCGTCGGGATAATACCACCCTAACCCGGAAAATGCGCCGAGTATTCCCCGAGGTAACGTAAATTTGCTGATATTGCCGTTGGCTCCGGCGCTTTGAGAACCGATGGTTTGGGTGTTAGGATTGCATTGAATTACTTGTACGGATGTTTCAGCAGCACTTTGATTTCCCTCATTGACTAAGACTACGATCGGAGCATTGTATTTATCGTTATCAGAAACCCGATATGTCTGATTTCCCACAACAAATACACCCGGCAAAGTAAGTAACGGATATGTATATTGTGCTACTTTTATAGTACTGTTCGGAAGTATGTATTTAAAAATAAAATCCACGAAATCTTGTGAAGGATAATAGCGTAAATCGATAATCAACCCTCTGGTTTTTTTCAGGCCGTTTGAGATCTCCGGTATCTCCTCTTTCGAGAGTTTGTCCGGACAGATATATCCGATCGAATCTTCGAGCATCGAGAATGTCCTGTGGTATTTCCAAAGGTAATTCCAACTGAAATGTCCTGGCATCTTTGTTACGTCGGCCAATGTGTCCCTCGTCACTCCGTCACGGCGGTAGCGGATCGATAGCGGCCGATTCTCTTTAGTGCGCAGAATTTGATCGGCCGTAGCTGCCAGCACGTCGTTCTCGTTGGAGCAGGAAATGAATTCCCTGGTTTGTGCCATGTAATATTCGACCGGTTTATCTTCGACAGCGACGATTTCGTCCCCCACCTGAAAGGGGGCTTTCCGCTCGCTCTTCACCGGGACGGTATCGGGCGTTACGACGATGAGCCGCCCTTCGACGAAGCCTGTGTTGAGAGGGACTCGATAACGGCCGAACAATTCGAAGATTCCTCCGCCGTATTGTGCGTGGTTGTCGTCGAGTTCCGCGATCATCCGTCGCGTTTCCCGCAGGTAACTGCCCGTCGGGTGTGCCATACGCCGGATATATTCGGGAAGAACATCGTTCCAGTCCTTGTCGGTCAAGTATTTACTTGGAAAGAAATATTCGACCATGTTCCAGAAACGGAATACCGTGAGCAGGCGATAGCCGTAGTCGGGATTCGACAAGTCGTAATAGGGTTTTTCTCCGTCGAAACAGGGATTGGGGGACCATTGGTCATAGGTTTCGTAATACGTTTGCGACACGTAACGGTTCCCTGCGGTTCGGTCGGCAGAACGCAGCCGGACCAGACGCTCCGAAAGCTCGCGGCCGAGCGTTGCCGTATCCCGAATCCATCCGATGTCGGTGCGGTGTTCAAAAACCGAATCCGACGCCAGTATCTTCTCGTATTTTTCGGATGCTGTTTTGTACCTGCCGAAGCCGTCGATCCACTGGGCCAATATCTCATTGCGAGCGGCAGGAGCGGTATCGGCGACCAGAGGCAGCAACTCGAAAAGTTCGAAATCCAAGTCGTACCGGTCGTCCGAAAATGCCGGATGGTGATATTTCACGAACCCCCACACACGGCCCAATACTTCGAGGTTTCGCAGCGTAGCGCTGTCGATCTCCGTACGGTCGAAACACGAGTGCCGCGAATAGTCGGCGTACTGTTTCGGCCGGGTGCAGCCCGAAGGGAAAAGACTTGAAACAAGCAGCAGGAATACGACGATTTTTTTCATAACATAAATCTTTTGGCTCCATTCGTAGCAACCGAAAAATTATCGAAAACGATCTCTTGCCGTTCGGCAGCCTATGAGCTGCCAAGCGAATAAAAGTGTCGTTTCGCCGGTGCGAGGTACTTTAACAAAGTTAAGGTTTTTTCCGAAAGGCGCGATCTTTTTTAAGAATTTCGCAATCAAAAAACAATGATTCGGCACGAGTCCGCACGATTGCTCTCATCTTTCACTATCTTTGACATAGTCTTAGATAGGATGCGTCTCGGAAAAATGGGAACAAGCTCCCATTTTCTCTCGGCTTTCACTATCTTTGCACAAAATCGGCTGTGGCTCGGATCGCCTCGGGCGGATTCGGACTGTTATCCGATCATAAAGATATGGAAAAAAGGTGTTCGCTTGGACTGCGGATATTCGCTTCGTTATCGGTCAAAATACAGAAACAATACGATGAAACAAGACAAACTGAAGGCGACGGCCCGCCTGTTGGAAATTATGGATACGCTGCGCGAACAGTGCCCCTGGGATCGTAAACAGACCTTTGAAACACTCCGAAACAACACGATCGAGGAGACGTACGAATTGGCCGACGCCATCCTGAACAAGGATCTCGACGGTATCAAGGAAGAGGCCGGCGACTTGCTGTTGCACGTGGTTTTCTATGCCAAGCTGGGCGAGGAGGCCGGGGTGTTCGATTATGCCGATGTGGTGAACGCTTTGTGCGACAAGCTGGTCTATCGCCATCCTCACATTTACGGGGAGGTGCATGCCGATACTCCGGAAGAGGTCAAAGCCAACTGGGAGGCATTGAAATTGCGTAAGAAAAACCGTCGGAGCGGTACGTTGGGAGGTGTTCCCGTGAGCCTGCCTGCATTGGTGAAGGCCTACCGCATCGGTGAGAAAGCGGCGGCGACGGGGTTCGACTGGGCCAAGGTGAAGGAGGAAACCGCCGAGGTCGAAGCCGAAATGATATCCGGTGACCGTACGGCGATGGAGGAGGAGTTCGGCGACCTGCTGTTCGCCCTGGTGAATGCTTGCCGCCTGTACGGGATCGACCCCGAATCCGCACTCGAGCGAAGCAATAAAAAGTTCATGAATCGGTTTAATTATATGGAAGAGTGTGCTTCGTCCGAGGGGCATACCCTGCACGAGCTGTCGCTCGATCGGATGGAAGAGTTGTGGCAGCAAGCCAAGCATGCGGCGGCTGAAAAAGAGTAAGAACCAACTAATACATATCGAATTATGGCATATATCAGAGAGATACGGGGACATACCCCGCAGGTGGGTGAAAATACGTTTTTGGCGGAAACCGCCGTGCTTGTCGGCGACGTGACGGTGGGCCGCGACTGTTCGATCTGGTACAACGCCGTGTTACGCGGCGATGTGAACACGATCACCATCGGCGATCGGACGAACATCCAGGACGGCGTGGTGATCCACACCCTGTTCGACGGCTCGAAGCACCCGTCGCAGACCCATATCGGCAACGACGTGTCGGTGGGACATAACGCCGTAATTCACGGCGCGATCATCGAAGACAACTGCCTGATCGGTATGGGCGCCACGGTGTTGGACAATGCCGTAGTAGCGTCCGGGTGCATCGTAGCGGCCAACGCACTGGTGCTTTCAGGCAGCAAGCTCGAACCCAATTCGGTCTATGCGGGTATTCCGGCTAAAAAAGTCAAGGAAATAACCCCGGAACAACGGGACGAGATCGTACTGCGTACAGCCCGTGATTACCAACTGTATGCTTCGTGGTTTAAGGAGGAATAAGTCGTTTTTTCCATTTGTCGGAAGAGATTGGCGCTTGGTTTGCAAGAGTACATTCGGTTATAAAGACCGATAACAATTAAAATGGTAGTTGATATGAAAGCGAAATTCTTGATCGTCGTACTGGCAGCGCTGGTGCTGGCAACGGGTACGGTATGGGCCCAGAAGGGACACCATAATCGTCGTGCCGAACACAAAGAACTTACTACGGAGCAGGTTGCGAAAAAGATGACCGATCGGATGAAAGAAAACCTGTCGCTCTCTGACGAACAGGTAAAACAGGTTTACCCTATTTGCCTGGAACAGGCTCAAGCCATGAGGGAGCACCGGGCCGAACGCCGGGAGATGGCTGAAAAATCGCGTGAAGCGATGGCACAGCAGCGTGAACAGATGGCCGGCCGGATGAAGGCGGTTCTGACGCCCGAACAGTATGCCCAATGGATCGAATGCCGAGAGTGTCCCGCCCGAAAGGTCGATTGCGCCGGACCGGCATGTCGAAAAGGCGATGCGAATCCCGGACATCACCGCAGACCCTGTAACGGTGCTCCGTGTGTGGATAAAAAGTAGGCAGAAAGTCGAAATAATTCGCCGATATTTCCGTTTATAGGGATGAAACAGGCCGACCTGTTTCATCCTTTTTTCATGTTCCGGACAGTGAAAAAAGTCGATTTTTATCGTATATTTGCCGTGTGACGACAATGATGGGAGATGATTAGAGCGATTTGTTTACTTGTATTCTTGTGTACGATAGGTTTGGCTCGGGCGCAGGCCCAGAGCGGTGTGATTACGCTCTCCGTGATAGATGCCGAAACCGGTGAAGATGTTCCGGGTGCCGTAATAGAAATTGCACCTAAAGCCCACCCCGATCAGAAGAAATATTATACTTCGGGCTATAAAGGGGCGTTGCAAGTGCGCGGCCTCGCTTATGGTTCATATACCCTGGCCGTGACTTTCATGGGATATGAAAAGGCCGAAAAGGAGTTTCGGGTGACTCAGCCGTCCGAAAACCTGGGAAAGATCGCACTGCGGGAGGCGGCCATCGCCATCGAGACCGTAGTGAAGGAGGTGCAGGCACTCCGCACTTCTCAAAAGGGCGATACGGTAAGCTATAATGCCAATGCGTTCAAGGTGACTGCCGATGCCGACGTCGAGGGGCTGTTGAAGAAGATGCCCGGCATTACGGTCAATAACGGCGCTGTCGAGGCGCAGGGCGAAACGATCCAGAAAGTATTCGTCGATGGCAAGGAGTTTTTCGGCGAGGACGTGACATCGGCGATCAAGTCGCTGCCGGCCGAAGCGGTCGAACGGATCGAGGTTTACAACAAGTTGAGCGACCAGGCCGAGTTTTCGGGTATGGACGACGGCGAAAGCTATAAGGCGATCAACATCGTCACACGCGAAAATATGCGTCAGGGCATATTCGGTAAGGCATATGCCGGGTACGGTTACGATGCCGATACGGAAACCGAAGCCAAAAACAAGTATATGGTCGGCGGCAACGTCAATTTTTTCAGCGGCTCCAGCCGTCTGTCGCTGATCGGTCTTTTTAACAACGTCAATCAGCAGAACTTTTCGTTCGAGGATATTCTGGGTGTTACCGGTAATTCCGGAGGCGGAGGCGGTCGTTTCGGCCGTGGCGTGGGGCAATATATGGTTCGTCACCAGGACGGTGTGGCTTCGGTAAACGCAGTAGGCGTCAATTATTCGGATACCTGGGGCAGCCGGGATCAGGTGACTTTCCAGGGCAGCTACTTCTTCAACGGAACCCGTACGGTCAATCGGGCGCGTACCGAGCGCTGGTACGAGGATCCGGCGCCGATCGATACGCTTTTCACCGACGGTTATTCCCGGACGCAGAATTTCAACAACCGCCTGAATGCCCGCATCGAGTGGAAAATCGCCGACAACCAGTCGCTGATGATCCGCCCGGGCTTGAGTTTCCAGTCGAACGATCCGTTCAGTACGACTTACGGACGACAGTTCGGCGAAAGCGGCTACAGCGTCATCGACAATTTCGAGGATGCCTTCCGAAACGGTTACAGCGTCAATACTTCGGCCATTTACCGCGTGCGGCTGGGCAAGCCGGGACGTACGCTCACGGTGGACGGCTTTTTCAACTATTTCGATTCCCAGAATAAGCAAAACTCCCATACCAACGATTTCGGTATTTACGAGGATTACCCCGACCTCGATCCCGATCCGGACGAGAATGATCTGAAAAAGCTGATCTACCAGCGGATGATGAATCCCTCGTACCGTTACCGGCTGAATGGCCGCCTGACCTATACGGAGCCCGTATCCAAATATTCGCAGGTGAGCCTCGGGTATCGGACGTCGTACAATTACCAGCAGAGCGACAAGAAAACCTACCGGACCGGAGAGGATTACGATATTACGGGATCGCTTCCCGATCCCTTGCTGTCGAACGCTTACAAGAGCAGCTATACGGTGCACTCCCTCGGCCCCGGCTTCAACTATTCCAAGGACCGTAATACTTTCGCTGCGAACGTCTATTATCAGCGTTCGAGCCTTTCGGGTGAGGTGATCCGTACCGGCTCCGAAGAGATCAGACACGCCTACAATAACGTGACCTATTTTATGGTGGGACAGTTCAACCTGAACCGGGAGAATACGCTGCGCCTATTCCTGCGCTCCTATACGGACAACCCGGAGGTTTCCCAGTTGCAAAATGTTTACGACGTATCGGATGCGCAATACATTACCCGGGGTAATCCCGACTTACGGCCTTCGTACAGCCATAATTTGAGTATGCACTACGTCAATTCCAATGCGGAGAAGGGTCGTACTTTTATGCTGATGTTCCGGGCCGAAACGACCCAGGACTATATTACGACCAGCACCCGCTACCGTCCTACTTTGGAGATCGACAATACGGTTTACCGTCCGTTGCAGTTCACCGAATGGACGAATATGGACGGCTACTGGGATGTGCGGGCGCGGGCAAGTTACGGGTTTCCGGTGAATTTCATCAAGAGTAACCTGAATCTGCGGGGCGGCGTAAGCTATTCGCGTATTCCGAGCCTTGTGGACGGCGAGCGGAACAATACGGGCAACCTCGGTTACGAAGCGGGCGTAGTGTTGGGCAGCAACATCTCCGAGAATGTGGACTTCACCCTTTCGTGGGACGGCACGTACAACGAAGCCGTCAATTCCCTCGCCGCTACCGGAGGAAAGAACCGTTATTTCAACCATCAGGCTGCGGCGTCGTTCAAGTTCATCTTCGGCCGGGGATTCTCCCTCTCGGGCAGCGCTTCTTATATCCAGTATCTGGGTTTCACGAACGATTACGACGACAGCTATCTGCTCTGCAACCTGTTCGTGGGCAAGAAGGTCTTTCGCAACCAGCTGGGGGAAATCAACATCGGCGTAAACGACATTTTCAATCAGAATAAAGCGTTCGTGCGCACGACCGGTTCGGGTTGGACACAAAATTCTTGGAACAGCGTAGTGGGACGTTATTACTGTGTGCAGTTCGTCTATAACCTGCGGTTCTTCGGCAAGAAGGGTTCGAAGAACATCAAGGATTATCAAGGCGTTTCGGACCGCCCGTCGGGAGCCGTCGGTATGGGACGCAGCACCGCTCCCGGAGGCGGGTTCCGTCCGCCGCACCGGTAAAGCGATATGAGTCCCGGTTGCACGATATGATTAAAAAGAGGGGTATTGCCCCCTCTTTTTGTTTCAGCACCTTTGCGATCAGGCCCATAACGTTGCGGAATATGCCTGCCCGAGTCGCTACAACCTTTCGGGATGGAAATGGCACTCCCGGATCCAATTACTTCCGGTCATTCGATTCAGGACTTGCCGTATGATGACTTTTCCGCTGTCTGCTTGCCGGTTCCCATTTTGTTTCTGTACCTGCCGACGAGCCGTTTGAATTGTAATAATATTTGCGTTCCTTTGTTTCGCGTGTCGTGCCTGTGATCCTTCCCTTCGAATCCTTGATTATTTCCCGATTCCCTGTTTTGTGGACGGTGTACTTCACGCGTCCGGCAGCGTCTTTGACAACGCGCGTTTCATTCGGATTTTGAGCGCTGCAAAGCGCTGTTGCCGCAAATACGGTAAAAAGAGTAAAAACAAGCCGTTTCATAGCCTGATTCGATGTTTGGAAAGAAAATCATATTTTAATCGGGCTATTTACCTGCGGCCTGCTTGAGGCGGAGGTGTATGCCGACAGCGGCGAATCCGCCGTAAACTATCGTGAGAATCCACAGGATACGTACCTCGTGCAGCACGTCGCTGAACGAAGCCCCCATACTTTGGAGCCGGATGAACCCTTCTACCCCGCTGCTGCTCGGCAGAATCTGGCCGAACCGGTAGAGCCATTCGGGCATCGCTTCGCGGGGTACGGAAGCTCCGCTGAGCATCAGAGCCGGGATCGAACACCAGAGTAACAGCATGATCGACTGTTCGCGTCGCTGGAACAGCGTCGAGACGGCGATGCCCAGGAAAATACAGGACAGCAGATACGGGATGAGAAAGGCGATGATGTCCGCCGTGTGACCGTTGGTCGGGAAATGAAACAATTTGTAGTGCAGTCCCAAAATATAAAACAGGGTGACGGCGTAGATCGACGCATAAACGAACGCTTTGCCTGCCACGACGGGCAGCGTGGACATTCTCCGGCGTCCCGGAGGAATGAGTTTCTTGTAAAGTCCGAATTCGCTCCAGGTGCCTCCGATCATACCGATACCGATCAGCATCGTCTGTTGGATGATGACCATGATGATAGCCGGCATCACGAACGATCCGTATCCCAGATAGGGATTGAACAAATTGTGGCTTTGGTAAATCACGGGTTGCGTCGTGGCCGTAGCCTGCGGGATGTTGGCTCCTTTTGCGATCAACCGCTGGAATTCCACCATAGCTCCTGTGGTGCCGATGCCCGACACGAGCTCCTGGAACGCCTGGCGGTACATCAGAAAATAGCTGGCATCGACATAGAGCGAAACGACCGCCTGCTGTCCGCCGAGCAGTTTTTCCTCGTAATCGGAGGGGATGTAAACCACGCCGTATATCTCCCGGTCGTAGAAAAGGTGTTTGGCCTCGTCCATGTCGCCGGGTTCGTAGGCCACATAGACGTTCGGTCCGGCATTGAAGGTATTGATCAACTGACGGCTGGTCGAAGTGTTGCTCATGTCGATTACTCCGATCGGCACGTTACGAAGTACCTGCGTCCCGTAAGCCAGCGAATAGAGCGTGGAATAGATCAGCAGGGCGAGCACCAGCACGAGAATCACGCCGGCATCCGTGAAGATCGAGCCGTATTCGTTGCGGACGACGGTGCGGAACTGCTGCCAGTAAGAGGTTATCTGTTTGGTAAATCGACTCATCGCTATAATCTCCCCCAGTATTTTTTATTCGTGCAGATGGTGCGCAGGCGCGGCAGACACAGCAGCGGAAGAATGATGAACAGGGCGATGATGCCCATGTCGGGCAACGAGTATATCGCCGGAGCACCGCGCAGGGCCTGATCGACCATGATGTCGGTGTAGAATGTGAACGGAAAGATGCAGCAGAACCATTGCATGGGTTTGCTCATAGCCATAATCGGGAACGTAAGGCCCGAAAACGTGAAGGCCAGTACCGAGTAACCGCCGCCGATCGAAAGCGACAGGCGCAAATTGCTCAACACGGTGACGATCATCGCACCGAGGGACTGGTAACTCAGGATGAAGAGCAGATTGCTGATGGTGATGACCGTCAGGCTGCCGTTCAGCGGTACGCCGACCACCTTGAAGATGACCAGGAGCATCAATTCCGACATCAGGAACATAATGACCGTAATCGGCAGGATTTTGCCCGCGTAGGCCGCGAAGACCGAGCCTCCGGCCGTGTCGTACCACTCCCTGGCCGTGCCGTTCTTGAGTTCGGTTCCGATGACGAAAATCGTCGCCATGATCGTGAAGATCAGAAGCATCATCGGCATAAAACTCGGCGAAAGGTAATAGCCGTAGTTGATATGCGGATTGAATAGCACGTGTTTATCGAACCGCACGGGCATCAGTTGCGCCATGGCCTGTTTTTCGGTCAGCCCCTGTTTCATCAGCAGTTGCAGCTGGATACCGGCGGTAAAAGTGGTGACAGTCGTTTGCAAATCCTTCGCCAGCAGACCGTTTACCGTAATGTTCGTGCCGGTCAGGTAGCTTTCCAGATGGGTCTGGTTGTTGTTGAGAATGTTCTTTTCGAAGAAATCGGGAATCAGAACGATGCCCATGATCTTGCCCTGAAGCATCAGTCGTTCGGCCTCTTCCATCCCCTGTACGCCGTAAGCGACCCACGCCGTAGGCGTCGCGTCGATCATCTGCGTCACTTTGCGGGAGAGAGTACTGTTGTCCTGGTCCACGACGGCGATCGGAATGTCGCGTGCCACTCCCTTGTATAACAACACCGCGAAGAACGCGAACGCGACGATCGGCAGAATCACCGTCAGCAGCCAATACATCGGCTGACGTGCGACCCGGTGGATCTCCCGCCGCAGGACGGCGAGCGTATTGCTGAAAAAGCCCGGCATACGCTACCCTTTCTGAATTATTTGGCGATGTCTTTCCAGTTTACCAGCACGCTCATACCCGGCCGGATGTATTCCACGTCTTGCGTGGGTTTGGCTTTGACGGCAAAGGTGCGGATGTCGAAGCCGCCCTGCGTGCGTGTTGCGGACCAGGTGGCGAAATCGGCCTGCACAGCGATATAGGTCACCTCGAACTCCACGCTGCGGTCCAAAGCCGGGATGTACCCCTTCATGCGGGTGCCGATGTGGATGTCGGGCATCAGATCCTCCTTGATGTTGAAGGTCACCCATACGTCGCTCATATCGAGAATCGCCACTACGGGATAACCCGTTCCGACCAATTCGCCGGCTTCAGCGATGATCGTCGAAACCTCGCCCGTTACAGGGGAGTAAACCAAAGCATCCGAAAGATAGGACTCCACCTCCGAAACGGCGCCTTCGGCCTGCCGTACTTGGGCGGCTGCCGCCTCTTTCTCCTCCTTGCTGGCTCCGTCGAATACCAGTTCGCATTGCGCTTTGGCCGCACGCTCGGTCGCCTGCATCGCCTGCAGGTTGGCGCGGGCTTCATCCAGCTTCTGGGCCGGAACGACGCCTTGTTCATAGAGGTTGTTCACGCGGTCGAAGGTTTTCTGGGCCAACAACAGTCCTGCCTGGGCTTTTTCCCAGAGATTCAGTGCGGCTTCCTTCTGTTGGATACGGGCACCGGTGAGGGCTTTCTGGTCCATGGCCGATGCGGCGCTCTTCACGGCTTCGGCCTGTTGCAACTTGGCATTCAGTTCGGGGGTCGAGAGCGTGTAGAGCAGTTCGCCCTTGGTGACGTGCTGTCCCTCCTCTACTTTCATCTCCTCGATACGGCCGGGAACTTTCGACGAAGCTTTGTATGTAGTACATTCCACCGTTCCCTGGATGTACAGGGGCGTGGCCTTGCGTAAATACCAACTGATGAAGATGACGCCCAGCACGACAGCGGCGGCAATCAGAATGATCGTGACAATGGTACTTTTTTTCATGAGATTATCTATATTTACTCTTTGTCGAAATGAATGGGACGGGCGTCGGTACGGTGCAGGTAGCTGATGAACTCATCGCTGATGCCGGCGGCTTCGAGCAACTTGGCCAGTGCGACATCGTAATTGTAGGCGGTCTGCATACGCTCGGTGCGCACCTTGGCGAGATTCAGTTCGGCATCCACCAGGTCGGAGGAGGAACTCATACCTTCCAGGAATGCCGCATTCTTGGCTTTGAGATACTCCTCCGCAAATGCGAGCGAAGCGTCGATCGACTTCATCTGGTTGGCATAGTTGTTCATTTGGTTGTAGAGTTTTTCGATCAGTACTGCAATGTCCTTGCCGGCTTTCATTTCCAGCACTTCCACTTGCTTGACCGTCTGTTTTGCCGCCGAATATTTGTATTCGCGGTTCAGGCCGTCGAAAATCTTGAGATTAACGCCGACACCTACTGCCCAGCGGGGCATTATTTTAGTTACCTGGTAGTTGTAGAACGAGGCTCCGCCCATCGCCGCGACCTGCGGCAGGAAATTGGCCCGTTGCAACCGAACTCCTTCCTTGGCCAACTGGCGCTTGAGGGCTACCTGGCTGAGCAGCGGATTGAACTTGGCCGCCAGGTCTTTGTAATAGGCTACGTCTTCCAGGTTGCCGAGTACGAACATCGTCGTTACGGGCAGAACCTCTGCCTGCTGTCCGAGCGTATTATTCAGTGCACTGGCGATGGTTTCGACCTGCAACCGGGCGTTTTGAAGCTCCCGCTCCGCCTCGGCCATCTTGAATTCGACGTAAAGACGTTCGCTGTGGGGGATCATACCGTTCTGTTCGAGGGCGATCGCATCCTTCAGATGTTGGCCTACTCCATCCACTACCTGCTGGCGTACTTCGACGACCTGTCGGGCCAGCGCCAGACCGTAGTATCGCTCCACGAGCTCCGAAACCAGCGCGTTGCGGTTTTGGTTTCCCTGCTCGACTGCAGTCTTTTCGTTGATTTTCGCGGCACGGTTGGCCGTGTTGATCTTGCCGCCCATATAGATCGGCAGGGTTACCTGCCCTCCGACGAATCCGAGACTGCGGTCCTGCAATGTCAGGAACCAATCCGCTCCCATGACCGGGGTGAGAAGTTGCTGAATCTGGGGGATCAATTCGGTCGGGATCAGCCCGCTGCCGAGAATGTCGTGGGTGATGTTTCCGACAGGCCCTTTCAAATCGTTGAAGTCGAATCCGATGTCCTTGCCCAAATAGGTGTAGGCTCCGCCTACGCTGATTTGCGGCATACGCAAGCCGATCGCTGCCCGCCGTTCCTGCTGGGCGGCTTTTTCTTCGTAACGCGAGGCTTCGATGACCGGACTTCCGGAGAGGGTGATCTCCAGGGCTTCATCCAGGGAAAGTACCCGGGGCGTTTGCTCCTGAGCCGCCAGAGGTGCGGCAGCTAACAGAGCGAAAAATGAAACGATTACACGGTTCATAAAATGGTCTTCTAAATTTTTATGCGAAGATAGTGCGAATATTCGTACGTATAATTTGTTGTGGCTGTTTAGGCCAATATTCGGCGTAAAACAGAACAAAAAATAACCATGCTCCTCAATGTCCGATATGTGCGTTTATCGCTCGGACCTGACCGGACAGCGTCTCATCGACGCTGACTTCGATCCCGTGGCGACGGAGGTTCAGGGCGCCCTGGCAACAAACGAAACAGTCCGGCTCATATAGAGCAAAAACTACCCGGCGAAATTCGTGCCGAATTATCAATTCCGAGCAACTTTCCGGTTCACTTTTTCGTTCGGAGCACGGTTCCATCGAAGAATAGATGGTCGCCCCCCGCAATTCGACACCCGCTGCAAGCGCTTTCAGAATCGCTTCCTGTTCAGCGTGGTGGGTCGGAGAAGTTTCGTGAGTGTAACCCGTAAATATCTTTCGGTTAGTCGTTACAATCACTGCACCTACACAATAGGAAGAGGTCGAGGGCGTACATTTGCGGCTTTCGTCGATCGCCATTTGCAGGTAGCGGCGGTCTTCGGCGGTCCGGTCGGGCTTGATCGCATAGGTCGTGACCCGCATTCCTCCCAACGATTCGGTCGAATGCGGCGTTTGCAGATAACCGGAACCGACCTCCAAACGGGGTGCCCGGGGATCCCCCACTTTTACGGCCGGATTGACAGCCAGCCGGAAGGTATCGACCAGATTTTCGGCAAAGAACATCCGGAGCGTCGCAGCTCCTCCTTCGACCAGCAGGGAGCGAAGTCCCCGTTTTTCAAGTTCGGTAACGATCAGAGCAGCCGTGATCTCTGCGGCGGGGATCACCGTCGCCACCCGCCGCAGGGGGCCGGGGGCGGGGCAGGGG